>OLOX01000016.1_pt1 | contig 131989 bp, 100 predicted proteins | sample 1672091 | NCBI WGS metagenome assembly OLOX01 (sample SAMEA3136644, study PRJEB25190) | human gut metagenome | reverse complement strand
GCCACGGTGCATCCGTGGCCACAGCGTGGTTTTTTGATGAGACTGTCTAATCTATCTCTCTGCCCGTCGCATGATGTCGCGTATGGCGAGCGAGGCGAGTATGAGGCCGAATGAGGCCGTGATGTGCATGAGCGAGCCGTTTGTGGCGACTTTGTTGTATGTCATCGAGCCGTCGGTGGCATCTGTGGCCGGACGGTAAGCGGGATGTTGTGCCACGAGCTCGTCAGAGTAGACACAGGTGAACTTGCGCGCCGGGAACTCGCCGCTCTTCTTGAAACGGCGGCGCAATGCGGCGGCCAGCGGACACCCCTTGACACGCCAGAACTCGGCTGTCGAGATGCGTGCGGGATCCATCTTGAGTGCCGCGCCCATAGATGAGTAGAATTTCATACCGTCGGCCGACGACGCGCGTGTGGCGTTGAGTATCAGCAGGGCCTTGTCCGCGAGCGAGTCGATGCAGTCGAACACATATCCGTATGACGCGAGGTCGTATCCGTCTGCGGTATCCCTATTGTAGAGGCCGTGTATGGCGGTTATCTCTGCCTCGGGATTGATGTCGCGCAGGCGTCCGGCCACAACATCGGTCTTGACGCGTCCGATGGTCGAGGTGAGGGCCGGCATCTGGCGGTTGATGTTGGTCGGGGCTACGCAGTCGGCATCGACCAGAGTGAGGCGGCTGAATCCGGTGCGCACAAGTGCCTCGGCTGTCCACGAGCCTACACCTCCGACACCGAATATGATGACGGGTGTCGAGGCCATCAGTCCGAGGGTGTCATGGCCCGTGAGCCGTGCCGTGCGGTCGAACCGTATTTCGCGGGGTGGGAGCGTCTCTTCCATCAGATGTCGCAGTTCGGTCTGCCGGGAGTGAATGCTTGCTTGATGCGCTGCCACAGCGACGGACGGTCATCGTCGAGCCGCAGATGTATGTTGACATCAGAGTCCTCCTTGTCGAGGAATATTATGGAGGCAGGGAGGACGATGGCCAGACAGGTCTCGAACTCGACAATCTGGTTGATGCGCGAGAGGGGTATGGTGGCGAACGGCGAGGATGGATCGACGCTGCCTATGTAGAGGCTCTCCTCGTCGATGAATATTCCATGGTTTTCCAAGGCATAGTCGAACAGCAGGGATATATTGAGCTCGTCGGCCGACTTGGGGGGACGGCTGAACTGCTTGTATAGTGTCTGGATGACTTTTTTTGTTACCATATCATTTTGAATGGGCGTTGTTGAAACGAGGTGGTCGATGGCTGGAAGCTGTGTCGGTTCTAAAATGATAGTGGAGGGGAGTAAGAGTCGGCGATGAATGGTTAGCTTTTGGCCTTCATGTTACTATTCTAACGCCCGGGAGAGAGAGTAGGTTCAGGGAGAGGTAAAAATTATGGTCGCCCCGCACATGCGGGACGACCATAATTTACGGTTCAGTGTCATGCAAGGAATCCGAGCAGCACACCGGCGGCCACAGCCGAGCCGATTACACCGGCCACGTTGGGGCCCATGGCGTGCATGAGCAGATAGTTGCTGGGGTCATATTCGAGACCAAGGTTGTTGGAGATGCGGGCCGACATGGGCACAGCCGAGACGCCGGCGTTTCCGATGAGGGGATTGATCTTCTTGGACTTGGGCAGGAACAGGTTGAACAGCTTGACAAAGAGCACACCGCTCGACGATGCGATGACGAAGGCCATGAAGCCGAGCAGGAAGATGCGGATGGTCTCGGAGGTAAGGAATTCCGATGCCTGGGTGGACGCACCTACGGTCATGCCCAGCAGGATGGTAACGATGTCGGTGAGGGCGTTGCTTGCTGTCTTGGCAAGACGGTTGGTGACACCGCACTCCCTGAGCAGGTTGCCGAAGAAGAGCATGCCAAGCAGGGGGATACCCGAGGGAACCACGAAGCAGGTGAGGATCATGCCCACGATGGGGAAGATGATCTTCTCGTTCTGCGACACGGCACGGGCCGGCTTCATCTTGATGAGTCGTTCGTTCTTTGTGGTGAACAGGCGCATCAGCGGGGGTTGTATCACAGGCACGAGGGCCATGTACGAGTAGGCCGATACCGCGATGGCACCCATGAGGTTGGGAGCGAGCTTGGACGACAGGAAGATGGCGGTGGGGCCGTCGGCGCCGCCGATGATGGCGATGGCACCGGCCTGGTCGGGGGCAAACCCGAGCAGCAGGGCCACCATATAGGCACCGAAGATACCGAACTGGGCGGCAGCACCGATGAGCATCAGCTTGGGATTGGCGATGAGGGCCGAGAAATCGGTCATGGCGCCGATGCCGAGGAAGATGAGGGGCGGATACCATCCGGCGCTCACGCCGTTATAGAGGATGTTGAGCACCGAGCCCTCCTCATAGATGCCTATCTCGAGTCCGGCGGTGGTGTTGAAGGGAATATTGCCTATGAGTATGCCGAAGCCTATAGGCACCAGCAGCATGGGCTCGAAATTCTTCTTGATGGCGAGCCAGATGAAGAAGAGGCCCACCACAAGCATCACGAGGTGCTCCCATGTGGCATTATAGAATCCTGTCAGATGCCAGAATTCCTGGAGGTTCTGCAATAGGAAATCGCTAAAAGTCATGTCGGTTGATCTTTTCAGTGATTATTCGAGGGTGAGCAGCACGGCGCCGTCGAGTACGGAGTCGCCGACGCTGACGGCTATCGAGGCCACGCGGCCGTCGTGGCCTGCGTGGATGGCGTTCTCCATCTTCATGGCCTCGAGCATGAGCACGGTGTCGGCGGCCTTCACTGTGTCGCCTACCTTGACGGGTATGCTCATCACTACGCCGGGCAGCGGAGCCTTGACCTGGAAACCGCCCGCCGATACCTGAGGCTTGGCGATGACCTTGGCGCCCGAGTCGGTGCGGGGAGCTGCCGAGGGACGGGGCTTCTGCACGATGGTGACGGGCTTCTCGGCCTTGTCGAGCTCTACCTTGTACGGCATGCCGTTGACTTCGACCTTGGCGACGTTGTTATCAATGTCGCCCACCTTCACCGAATAGAGGTTGCCGTTGATGCGATACTTATATTCTTTCATTGTGTTGGTGAATCTTTAAGGGGGATTGGATGTGGTGTGATGAATGGGGAGTGAGGCTCTCAACGTTTGGGAAGTTCGCGCATCGAGTAGATTTTAGAGCTCCAGGGCGAGTATGAGCGGCGCACCTTGTTGATGGTGAGCACAGTGTTCTCGCGGTCGTGTGCCTCCAGATGGTCGCGGAGGGCCATTGCGATGGCGGCGATGACCTCGCCCGAATCCTGCTCGCGGGCATGCTCGCTGTCATGCTCTCCGTCGCTCTCGGCAAATGCCTTGATCTTGCGGCGGCGTGACACGTTCTCGCCGATTTTGCTGATGATATAGAAGCAGATGGCCAGCACAAGCAGCGCGGCAAACACGATGCACATGGCCATGATGGCCATGCCGAATCCGTTCTCGTCCTGCTCGGCAAACATGTCGACCTTCGAGTTGGTGCTCTTGATGATGTTGTTGCTCGAGGGTGTGATATATTTCTCGTCCGAGCCGTCGCGCACCTCCCAGGCATCGGCATTGCCGGTGCCGCCGAGACCATCCTCCTTGCGGGCATACGACTGGCCCGGCAGCAGTGTGCCGGGGATGGTTATCTCGTCGATGAGGCTCTTGCCGTCGGCATCATAGATGGCGATGTAGTTGTCCTGACCGGGAGTGAAGGTGAAGTTCATGTGGAACGTGCCCTTGTTCGGCTCGCCGTCGGCCCAGAAGAGGACATGCTGGCGGGTCGGAATCTCGGTGTTGACATCGCCGAGGGGCACGGGATACTTGGTTGGGTCTGCAGGATCGTTGGTGAGGAAGACACTCGAGATCTCGAGCGGGCCGAAGGTGGAATTGAAGAGCTCCACCCATGCCGAATAGCGTCCGAAATCGTCGACCACACTGGTCGAGTCGTTGGCCACCATCACCTCGTTTATCCTGAGCCCGCGTCTGCCCTGGGCCGAGAGCGAGGCTATGCCCAATACGGCCGCGAGCAGCAGGGTTATGATACGATGATGTGTCATTTTTGCTGTTCTGGTGGGGATTAGAGGGGTATGTTGCCGTGCTTCTTGGCAGGGTTGACCACCTTCTTGGTGGCAAGCTGCTGCAGGGCGCGGATGACACGGAATCGGGTGTTGCGGGGCTCGATGACGTCGTCGATATATCCGTAGCGGGCTGCGTTGTAGGGGTTGCAGAAGAGCTTGTTGTACTCCTCCTCCTTCTCCTTGAGCACCTTGGCGGGATCCTCGGCGGCCTTGGCCTCCTTGGCATAGAGCACCTCGACGGCACCTGCGCCACCCATCACGGCGATCTCGGCTGTAGGCCATGCGTAGTTCATGTCGCCGCGCAGCTGCTTGCACGACATCACGATATGCGAGCCGCCATAGCTCTTGCGCAGTGTGACGGTGACCTTGGGCACTGTGGCCTCGCCATAGGCATAGAGCAGCTTGGCGCCGTGCAGGATGACACCGTTGTATTCCTGGCCGGTGCCGGGGAGGAATCCGGGCACGTCGACGAGGGTGACGAGAGGTATGTTGAAGGCGTCGCAGAAGCGCACGAAACGGGCACCCTTGCGCGATGCGTTGCTGTCGAGCACACCGGCCAGATACTTGGGCTGGTTGGCCACGATGCCGACTGCCTGACCGTTGAAACGGGCAAAGCCGATGATGATGTTCTTGGCAAAGTCGCGCTGTATCTCCAGGAACTCGCCGTTGTCGATGATGGCTCCGATGACCTCATACATGTCGTAGGGACGGTTGGCCGAGTCGGGGATAATCTCGTTGAGCGAGTCCTCGAGGCGGTCGATGGGGTCGTTGCACTCTACCAGCGGCGGCTCCTCGAGGTTGTTCTGGGGAATGTAGCTGAAGAGCTTGCGGATAATCGAGAGTGTCTCCTCGCCATCCTCGGCTGCGAAATGTGCCACACCGCTCTTCTGCGAGTGTACGGCTGCGCCGCCGAGTGCCTCCTGAGTCACATCCTCGCCTGTCACGGTCTTCACAACCTTCGGGCCTGTCAGGAACATGTACGAGATACCCTTGGTCATGATGGTGAAGTCGGTGAGCGCGGGCGAGTAGACGGCACCTCCGGCACACGGGCCGAGGATAGCTGAAATCTGAGGTATCACGCCGGATGCCAGGATGTTGCGCTGGAATATCTCGGCATAGCCTGCGAGGGCGTTGATACCCTCCTGGATACGTGCGCCGCCCGAGTCGTTGAGGCCGATGACAGGCGCGCCCATCTTCATGGCCATATCCATGATCTTGCAGATCTTGAGCGCCATGGTCTCGCTGAGCGAGCCGCCGAACACGGTGAAGTCCTGGGCGAACACATAGACAAGACGGCCCTCGATGGTGCCGTAGCCGGTCACCACGCCGTCGCCGAGGAAGCTCTTCTTCTCCTGGCCGAAGTTGTAGCACCTGTGGCGCACGAACATGTCTATCTCTTCAAACGAGCCCTCGTCGAGGAGCTGGGCTATGCGCTCGCGCGCTGTGTATTTGCCGCGTTCATGCTGCTTCTGGATGGCTTTCTCGCCGCCGCCCAGACGAGCCTCCTCGCGCAGGGCGATAAGCTCTTTTACTTTTTCAAGCTGATTGCTCATATATTGCTATATATGGAGAGGGGGTATTGGGTTGTTGGTGTATTTTACTTGTTGGGGTCTTCGCAGAGCTCGATGAGAGTGCCGCAGGTCGACTTGGGGTGGAGGAAGGCGATGTTGAGGCCCTCGGCACCCTTGCGGGGAGCCTTGTCGATGAGGGCGCAGCCCTTCTCGGACACCTCGGCCAGTGCGTTGGCCACGCCGTCCTCGATTGCGAACGCGATGTGCTGGATGCCGCCGCGGCCACCGTTCTTCTCGATGAACTTGCAGATGGCGCTCTCGGGGGCAGTGCCTTCGAGCAGCTCGATCTTGGTCTGGCCTACCTTGAAGAATGCTGTACGCACCTTCTGGTCGGCTACCTCTTCGATGGCAAAACATTTAAGGCCGAGTTTGTTCTCGTAGAATGCGATAGCTTCCTCGAGATTGGGCACTGCGATGCCCACATGTTCGATATGCGAAATATCCATGGTTGTAGTTGTGGTATTTGATTGTTTTTTTGTTGAGTTTCGTATCCTTGTGGCCTCGCGTGCGCGATGCGCGCGTTAGCCGTGCGCAAAGTTAACCAAAATAATCCGTAATCCCAACCCTCAGGGGCATAAAAAATCAAGCCCGCATCGCCGTATCGGCGTGCGGGCCTGCTGTATTTATTGTCCTTGCGGGGACGGCGGGCGATATTATTCGGCCACTACCTCGAAGGGAACCTTGACGGTGACGTCGCGGTGCAGGTTGATTGTGGCCTCGTAGGTGCCGACCTCCTTGACGGGGTCGAGCGAGATGAGCTTGCGGTCTACATTGTGACCCAGCTTCTCGAGAGCCTCTGCAATCTGGATGGCGTTGACCGAGCCGAAGATTGTGCCTGTGCTCGATGTCTTGGCGCCGATGGTTAGCTTGACGTCCTTGAGGGCCTCAGCCTTGGCCTCGGCCTCAGCCTTGATGCGCTCCAGCTTGTGTGCGCGCTGACGCTGGTTCTCGGCCAGAACTTTAAGAGCCGACTCAGTGGCGATGACTGCCTTGCCGGTAGGGATGAGATAGTTGCGGGCATAACCGCTCTTCACGTCGACCACGTCGTCCTTGTAGCCGAGACCGGAGATGTCTTCTTTGAGGATGATCTTCATAATTCCTGATAGCTTTTAAAGTTATTTCATCAAGTCTGTTACGTAGGGCAGCAGGGCCAGGTGGCGGGCACGCTTGACGGCCTGTGCGACGCGGCGCTGGAACTTGAGCGAGGTTCCGGTGATGCGGCGGGGCAGAAGCTTGCCCTGCTCGTTGAGGAACTTCTTGAGGAATTCGGGATCCTTGTAGTCGACATACTTGATGCCGCTGCGCTTGAAACGGCAATATTTCTTCTTCTTCACGTCCACCGACAGGGGGGTGAGATAGCGGATTTCAGATGCTTGTGCCATGATTTAGTTCTCCTTTGCTTCTTCGGTTGCTACTGTGGTTGCGGGTGTCTTGGCGCGGTTGCGGCGCTTCTCGGCATACTCTGCGGCATACTTGTCGAGACGGAAGACGAGGAAACGGAGCACGCGCTCGTCGCGGCGGAAGGCGGTCTCGATCTTCTTGACGATGGTCGGGTCGCCGTCAAACTCTACCAGCGAGTAGAAGCCGGTCGATTTCTTCTGGATGGGATAGGCAAGCTTGCGAAGGCCCCAGAGCTCTTCGTTGACGATAGTGGCGCCGTTGTCGGTCAGCACCTTCTCGAACTTTTCTACCGCTTCCTTCATCTGCTGGTCAGACAAAACGGGAGTTAAAATGAAAACGGTTTCGTAGTGATTCATTTTAGGTGAATTAGTGTTGATTGATTGGTGAGCGGAAACACCTCGGGGCATTTCCGGGCGCAAAGGTACAAAAAAATTCCCATCCCACCAAAAAAATGAGGAATTAGGAATGAGAAATTAGGAATGAGGAATGAGGAATTAGAAGAGGTCGCCCATTCCTCATTCCTAATTCCTCATTATTGTCTATCCCAGTATCTGGGCGGCGTGGTCTTTGGTCTTGATCTGCTTGGGGGTGATGATGCGCTCGACGGTGCCGTCGGGCGAGATGATGAAGGTGGTGCGGAAGGTGCCCATGTACTTGCGGCCATACATGGATTTCTCGCCCCATACGCCAAATTCTTCGACCAGCCTGTGGTCTGTGTCGGCGATGAGGGGGAAGGGGAGCTGCTGCTTGGCGATGAATTTCTTGTGCGAGTCGGCCGAGTCAACGCTCACGCCTATCACCTGATAGCCTGCGTCGAGCAGTGCCTGATAGTTGTCGCGCAGGTTGCATGCCTGGGCCGTGCAGCCCGATGTCGAGTCCTTGGGGTAGAAATAGAGTGCTATGGTGCGGCCGGGATAGTCGCTGAGGCGCACCTCCTTGCCGTCTTGGTCGGTGCCGAGCAGGTCGGAGGCCTTCTGTCCGATTTCAATCATGGGTATGGTTATTTGAGTGTCTTGCGTTTGAATGCGTCTATGTATGAGCCGGGGGTGCAGTTGCATATCTCCACGCCACGTGCGCGTGCATAACGCTCGATGGCGTGATAGCTCCTGAACGCTATGTGGAAACTGAGCAATATGTCGTGCAGCCGCACGTCGCGATACACGGCGGTGACACGCTCCTTCTCCTCGTCGTTGTCCTTATAGAAATGGGGTTGCACGGACACCACCGTGTTGTCGTCGCTGACGCTGAGGGTGCGCAGCCACGAATGGTCGGCTCCGAGGATGTCGATATGCCTGTATCCGGCGAGGATGCCTGTCATTATGGCGGGTATCAGCACATTGCGGGGACGCGGCATACCGAGTCCGCGGTCGTATGCCATCCGTTCGAGGGCTGGAAAACCCTCGATGCCGAGCATATTGAACCTCTCGACCCTGACGTTGGGATTGGTGACGTGCGGACGGCTCCCGACGGGCACATAGAGGGTCATCGGCCATGTGACGAGGGTGTTGATGCGGTCGAACATCCTGTCGACATTCGGGTCAGTGCCGTGTGCCGAGAAGAAATGCGGGTCGGCGAGCAGGTAGTAATCGGGCCGCAGACTCTCGAACTCCGGGGCGTTGGCGGCAAAGTTGACCGCCATGGTGTCAGAGCGCTGCAGCAGCTCGAGGTCTTCAGCTATGTTTGTGGCAAGCGAGGGGCCGTTGCCCATGATGATGAGGCGGCGGTCACCGCGGTCGGCCTTTGTGACCGACGGACGACGTGCCTTGAGCGCAATCTTGACAAGGCTCTTGAGGCTTCGTCCCAGTCTGTCCGCGAGATTGTCAGCCATATAGCGTCATCTTGTCACGACACGGTAGTCGAGCGCGCCCCCCGATATGACCGAATAACGCTTGAGGGCGTATTTGCGGTCGGCCGCGGGGCCCGAGCGCGGATTGCCGTGGTTGGTATATATATCGAATGTGCTGCCGCACACGGGGCACTCGGCATACAGCTCGCCCGACGGGACACGCAGCCGTGTGGTCGGGCTCATCTCGACGGGACATGCAAGGTCATAGGCCAGACAGTTGCCCATGACATCGGTCACGAGCAGTATGCCGCCAAAGCCTGTGCGGTCAAGGTCGGTGTACGGGAAATTGGCCGGCAGCCTCAGTGTGTTGGTACGCACATATATGCAGTAGTCGGCTGCGTCACCCTTGACGCCGTGAACGTTCCAGTCTGCCACGGTGTGGAATGTGAGGCGCACGTCGCTGTAGGGTATGCGGTCATCGTCGACCGAGTCGCATCCCGTCAGGGATGTGGAGGCCACGAGGGCGAGGAGCACGCCGAGCAGGGAGAGAAGTCTGCCCATAGCGATCAGGCTTGCTGGAAAACGGATGTGAACACCTCGCCGAATTTGTCGGCGGCTTCCTGGAGCTTGCCGCCGATGAGCGGACGCAGCATCATTGGAATCTCGATGTCGATCTTGGGGGTGACGACAGTCGACTCGGGGCCATCTTCGGCAAGGTCTACGGAGAGCTTCAGGGGCACGGGCGAGCCTGCAGCGGTCAGTCCGACATGTGTCGGAGCCGTGCGCTCGGCAATCTTGAACTCGAGTTTGCCTACGCCCGGAGCGTCCATGCGCACGGAATCGGCTGTAAACTCGACACCCTGCAGCCTTGCACGCTGGTCGTCGGGAAGCTGGTCTACCATCGGCTGATACTGGCCGAGGTCAGAGATTTTGGCATATATATCGCCGATGGGGCGGGGGATTGTTACGGATTTACCTTTGTAAACAGACATGTTCGGTTTGGATATACAATATCAGGGGCACGGTGCTCCGCGCCCCTGTATGGTGATTGTTTATGAGTGCGGTATGGGTTTATTCCTCGGTTTTGCTGGGAGCCCAGACAGAGGGGTCTTTGCGCCACTCCTTGAGTGTGGCGACATCACCCTCGCGGATGAATCCGGTCTCGAGGGCAGCCGAGATGAGGGCCGAGTAGTTGGAGAGTGTGACGAGCTTGACATCGGCTTCCTTGAATGCCTTGGTGGCCACGGGGAACTCGTAGCTGAAGATTGCCACCATGCCGATTACCTCGCATCCGGCGTTGCGGATGGCCTCGACAGCCTTGAGCGAGCTGCCGCCGGTCGATATGAGGTCTTCAATCACAACCACTTTCTTGCCGGGACGGAGGTCACCCTCGATGAGGTTCTCGAGACCATGGTCCTTGGGGGTAGAGCGGACATATACGTACGGGAGACCGAGATTGTCGCTGACCAGCGCGCCCTGGGCGATGGCACCGGTGGCGACACCTGCCACGGCCTCGACGTCACCGATGTTCTCGAGGATTACGCGGCTCAGCTCTACCTTGATGAAATTGCGCACGTCGGGATAGGACAATGTCTTGCGGTTGTCCGTGTAGATTGGCGAATTCCACCCTGACGCCCATGTGAAGGGATTTTCGGGCTGGAGTTTGATTGCGCTGATTTTCAGGAGCTTCTCGGCAAGAATGAGATCAAGATGTTTCATAACCTTGTGATTGATGATTTCCGACTGCAAAATTACTCATTCTGTCGTCCTCCACCAAATATTTTTAGTTTACAATTATTAAAAAACGAGCTTCTTTGATTAAAAAGAGACCGCCGATTTCGGCGGTCTCTCTCGTCTTAAAGAGTGTTTTGGATTAATAATGATGTTTTCGATATGACGGCTCCGATGTCCGCAAGGGATGGTTCGGCATTCTCGGGTTACAAAGTTAATCAAAATATTTTACAACACGATACAATTATGGAACATCAATACATGAATGAGGGAATGTGCGGATTTTTTCGTATATTTGCACACGCAACCAATCAGCATCAACCCCTCAGCTTATGGCCGACAATTCACTGTTATCGCGTCTCGACGGACTCGAAGCCCGCTTTGACGAGGTGAGCACGCTCATCACCGACCCTTCTGTCATCGCCGACATGAAGCGCTATGTCCGTCTGACCAAGGAATATAAGGATCTTGAGAAGCTCACCGCCGTGACGCGCCGATACCGCACCATGCTCGCCAATATCGAGGAGGCGCGTGCGGTGCTCGGTGCCGAAGATGACGCCGAGCTGCGCCAGATGGCCAAGGACGAGCTCGACGAGGCCACTGCGGCTCTCCCCGCGCTCGAGGAGGAGATAAAGCTGCTGCTTATTCCCGCCGACCCCGAGGACGCCAAGAACGTGGTGCTCGAGATACGCGGCGGCACTGGCGGAGACGAGGCGGCGATATTTGCTGGAGACCTCTTCAAGATGTATTCGCGGTATTGCGAGTCAAAGGGGTGGTCAATATCCGTGACGAGCTTCAGCGAGGGTGCTGCCGGGGGCTACAAAGAGATTGTGGCTGCCGTGACCGGCGAGAATGTATATGGCACACTCAAATATGAGAGTGGCGTACACCGGGTGCAGCGTGTCCCGGCTACCGAGACACAGGGACGTGTGCATACGTCTGCCGCTACGGTGGCCGTGCTCCCCGAGGCCGAGGCGTTTGACGTCGAGATAAACGAGGGTGAGATAAAGTGGGACACATTCCGCTCGGGAGGCGCCGGAGGCCAGAATGTCAACAAGGTCGAGTCGGGCGTGCGCCTGCGCTATATGTGGCGCAATCCCAACACCGGGGTCACAGAGGAGATACTTATCGAGTGTACCGAGACCCGCGACCAGCCCAAGAACAAGGAGCGGGCCCTGAGCCGTCTGCGCACATTCATCTACGACAAGGAGCACCAGAAATATATCGACGACATAGCGTCGCGCCGCAAGACCATGGTGTCGACCGGCGACCGCTCGGCCAAGATACGCACCTACAACTATCCCCAGGGGCGCATCACGGACCACCGCATCAACTATACCATCTATAACCTGCAGTCATTCATGGACGGCGACATACAGGATGTCATCGACCAGCTCACGATAGCCGAGAATGCCGAGAAACTGAAGGCTTCCGAACTCTGATACCATATACTTATGGATTCTCTTCCCGACACCCCCGCACCCAGGCGGCACGGACTCATCACTCCGGCTACGCTTGCCGGTGCTTTCGACGGAGCCATGCGCCGTTTTCCCGTCACGATGGCCTATGCCATCTATCTCTCCCTATGGGCCATGGTCGAGATTGTCACCGATGCCTCCGAGCCTCAGAACCTCGTCATGGCCTTGTGGTATCTCGGCGGAATCGGTGTGCCCCTTACGCTGGCCGTAAAGCTGTGGTGCGAATATCTCGGGCGTCCCGGGCGTGTGCCCATGATTGTGGCCAACCTGCTCCTGTGGGCCGATTTCGTCTATGTGCTCTGCTGCGGCTCGGCTCTGGGCAACGCGTGGACGGTGGGGCGTGGCGCCCTCGCCACCGCTCTCGGGGTCGGAATAGTGTTCATACCCTCGCGTAAGCCTATGGCGTGGGATTTCGCCAAAGCCCAGGTGTCGAATCTTGTCGTCGCTGCCTGCTTCTCGGTCTGCTTCGCCATAGCCACAGCCTTGATATATGCCACCATAGGTGCGCTCTTCGGTGTCTGGAACCACAACCTGCTCGCCTGCATAGATGTGCTGGGATGCGGTTTTGTGCCGTGTGTCATATTCCTGAGCCGCATACTCACTCCGGCTGCTTGCCGTGAGCGTGAGGGAATATCGCCCCTCAGCAGGTTTGAATGTGGCACCGCCAAGTTTTTTGTCCTGCCGATAGTGGCCGTCTATATGGCTGTCCTGTATGTGTACGCCCTCAGGATTCTTTTCACCTGGGAGCTGCCCCGCGGTGTCGTCAGCCTCTCTGTCACCGGGCTTTCGGCTGCCGTGCTCGTGCTGCTGTTCATGCTCGAAGGGGTGCGTCGTGCCAATCCGTCGGACACCCTTGCGGCAAAAGCCTCGCGGCTTGCTCCGTGGCTCATGCTGCCGCTGCTGGTGCTGATGAGTGTCGCGGTGGGATACAGGATAGGGGAGTATGGCCTGACCGCCTCGCGCCTCTATGTCGTCACGTTCAACATTTGGTGCTATTGCGTCTTCATATATCTCGGCCTCTCGGACAGACGTCGCCTCAACGGTGTGGCTCTGTCGTTTGCGGTCATATTCCTTGCCACCTCGATACTCCCGTGGGCCAACTATGTCAATATCTCCAACATGATGATGAGGCACAGCCTCAGGACTATGCTCGAGAAGGCGGGATTCAGGGATTTCCCGGTCAGCCAAGCCGAGTTCAACAAGGTCTTCGGGGATCTCACGATGTCACAGCGACGCGAGATACGCTCGAAGATCGAGTACCTCGACACACGGGATGACCACTCGCTGCTCGACGGGCTTACCGATTTCGGGTACTATCGTGAGGGGGGCCTTAACTATGACCTTGACCCCTACGAGAATGACGGCGTGGTGGTCGAGGAGGTGGTGGATACGGAGATAAGCGAGACTGATGTGCGTCTGGATGCTACAAAGCGTCCGGCACCTGTCCCCGCCGGATTCTCCACCGTCAGGTCTGAAAAATACAGTCAGTATCCTTTGACGGAATTTCCCGGAGGTAGTCTCGGGATTGAGGTTGGCGATGTATGCTATATCCTCCCGGTCGACAGTCTTGCGTCGCTTGGCGGTGATGTCGTGTTCCGGGCAGTGACGCTGCGTCCGGCCTCAGGGAACGCAGACACCGTATTTGTGGTCAATGACATAGATTTCAGCCTCATTGACGACGGGGCAGGACACCGTAAGATTTCCAATCTGCGCCTCGCGGGATATGTGATGACGAGATAACTTTAGCGATTAATACAATATGTCAGCAATCAGGAATATAGCCGTGATGATATGGCTTGCAGCATCTCTTTGTATGGTGCCCGGCACAGTGTCGGGTCAGTCGGCCTCATATCAGTCCGACAAGGAGATAGCGTTCGAGATGAACAGCGCCACTGAGTTCGTGCGCATCCCCGCCGAATACAACTGGGTCAAGGCCTACAGTCTCGGCACGGCCGATGCTGCCATGCCAGCCGGGCGCGTCAGCATCAGCGACGGCAAATACAGGTTCTCGATGCCCGAGTCTGAGCTCAGGAAGCTGTGCGGCAACGGCGCACGGCGTCTCCCGATAAAGGCGCGCATCACCGACTGCCGTTCTAAGAAAGAGAAATCGTTCCACATCACCCGTCTGATGGTGCGCTATCGTACCAATGGCCACGCCGATGTGCAGATGAACGGATACATATTCGACAAATGACAGAAAACAGATACACCTATATAATATGAACCGTACTCAACTTCTTGAAAACATCCGCCGCAAGGGTTCGTTCCTCTGCGTCGGACTTGACACCGACATCAAAAAGATTCCGGCTCACCTGCTCGGAGAGGAAGACCCCGTCTTCGCCTTCAACAAGGCCATCATCGACGCCACCGCTCCCTATTGCGTGGCCTATAAGCCCAACACGGCTTTTTATGAGAGCCTTGGCACCGATGGCTGGAAGGCGCTTGACCGCACTGTGGCCTACCTGCGCGAGAACTATCCCGACCAGTTTGTCATCGCCGATGCCAAGCGCGGCGACATCGGCAACACCTCGTCGCTCTATGCCCGTGCCTTCTTCGAGAAGATGGGGGTCGACGCCCTCACGGTAGCTCCCTACATGGGCTTTGACAGCGTGAAGCCCTTCATGGAATACGAGGGACACTGGGTGATACTCCTGGCGCTGACCTCTAACCCCGGCAGCAGGGATTTCCAGTTCCTCACCGACATGACAGGCACACGCCTGTTCGAGCAGGTCATAGAGACCGCACGCAAGTGGGGTGGCGAGGACAAGCTGATGTTTGTGGTCGGAGCCACACAGGGTGCCATGTTCTCGGAGGTGCGCCGTGTCGCTCCTGACAACTTCCTGCTTGTGCCCGGAGTGGGCGCGCAGGGGGGCAGCCTCGACGAGGTGGCCAAGTGGGGCATGACCCGCGAATGCGGACTTCTTGTAAATTCGTCGCGTGGCATCATCTATGCCTCGTCGGGCGAGGATTTCGCCGAAGCCGCCGCCGCCGAGGCCCGTAAGCTCCGCGACCATATGACCATGCTCCTCTCGACCCACGGGGTCATCTGAGCCTTGAAAGCCCCTTCAGGAGCGGACTGAGGCAAATTGTTAACGCTACACGAACAAATGGTGCTAATTAATGTTAATTTTAACCGGAAAATTTGGTTCGTATAGCAAAAACTGCGTACATTTGTATGTGTGTTTTTCATAGTATTAGATTAAGATAAAGGTTTAAAATGGAATCGGAGTTGTCGGGAGACAATTCCGATTTTTATTTTCAGGCATTTGCCGTGCCTCCCGCCGGGGAGACTTATTGTATTCTGATTTATGTTTTATAGCATAGTTTTTGGGGAGGGTTTAAAAACATCATGGTTTTTTTGCCCGAATAATTGGCCAAAGCGTCAAAAGTTAGTAAATTTGTGAATTTAAAAGCCGAATCATGTCTCACACCTGATTTCTCACGGGCTCGGAGGAGCCCCCCGATATGATACATTCTTCTCTCCGGGATGCCTCACGACTTTTAATCATCAATCATACCTGAACGAACCATATTATAGTTTCGTCTGTCTATTACCATAGCAATCCAAACCATAAACCATATCATAAATGAGCTATCTGAAATTTGATAAGAACCTGATGATAAATCTGGAGCAGTCTCTCCCCAAGGAGATGCTGCGCACCAATCAGTCGGGTGCCTATCACTGCACGACGATAGTCGACTGCAATACCCGCAAGCAGCATGGACTGCTCGTGGTGCCGGTGCCCGAGCTGGGCAACTCGTGGCATGTCATGCTCTCGTCGCTTGACGAAACCGTCTATCAGCACGGGGCTCCATTCAATCTCGGGCTGCACCGCTATCAGGGCGGCGTGATGAATCCTAACGGACACAAATATATCCGTGAGTTCGACTGTGAGAGCGTGCCCCGCACCACATATCGCGTGGGCGGCGTCATACTCACCAAAGAGAAGATCTTCATCTCGGGCGAGAACCGAATACTCATCCGCTATACGCTCGAGGAGGCACATTCGCCCACGACGCTGCGTTTCCGCCCCATACTCGCCTTCCGCGACGCCAACGAGCTGTGCATCGCCAACGATGTCATCAACACCGAGATTCCCATGGCCAAGAATGGTGTCTCGGCGTGTCTGTATGACGGCTATCCCCGCCTGTTCATGCAGTTCTCGCAGCAGCCGCAATGGACCTACGATCCCCACTGGTATAACGGATTCGAATATGTCAAGGACCTGGAGCGCGGTGTGCCATACACCGAAGACCTCTGGGTGCCAGGCTATTTCGAGCTTCCTATAAAGAAGGGTGAGAGCATCATCTTCTCGGCCGGACTGAACGAGGTAGACCCGTCGACCCTGCCGCAGATGTATGAGAAGGAGATTGCCGTACGCACATGCCGTACATCCTTCTTCAACTGTCTCAAGAACGCCGTCAAGCAGTGCTATATCACCGAGGCCGACGGCATGTATCTTATCTCGGGATTCCCCTGGGGCAAGATACTCGCCCGCAACACCTTCATGGCCCTTCCGGGCGCCACTATCGCCATCAACCACCGCGAGGATTTCGAGAAGATTGCCGAGACGGCCCTCAAGTCGTTCAGGCATTTCATGGCTACCGGCGAGCTTGATCCCCGCATCCAGGGCATAGACCTCCCCGATATCCCCCTGTGGGCCATCTGGGCAATGCAGCAGTATGCCAAGGCATACGGACGTCCCGATGCTGCCGCACGCTATCTCGACGACATCCGTGCCATCATCAAGTTTATACAGGAGGGCAAGCACCCCTTCCTCAAGGTCGATTCGGAGACCGGCATGGTCTGGACCGACGGCACACAGAAGCCCATGTCGTGGATGAACGCCTCGCTTGGGGGAAGCCCCATCGTGGCACGTACAGGCTATCTGGTCGAGTTCAACGCCCTCTGGTATAACGCGCTCACATTTGCGGGACGCCTCACCGAAGGCGACGAGCAGGCCGCATATCAGGCTGCCGCCGACAGGATGGCCGAGCCGTTTGTCAAGACATTCCTCAACGACTACGGCTACCTGTACGATTTTGTCAACGGCACGTATGCCGACCCGTCGGTGCGTCCCAACATGGCCATCGCCATCGGACTCGACTACTCGCCCCTGGACCGCCGTCAGCGCAAGCGCGTGCTCGACATCGTGACCCGCGAGCTCCTTACACCCAAGGGCCTCCGCACACTCTCGCCCAAGAGCTTCGGCTACCGACCCAACTATCTCGGCTCGCCCGAGGAGCGTGAGATGGCCCTGCATAACGGCCCTTCACGTCCATGGCTCATCGGATTCTATGCCGACGCATATCTCAAGGTGTTCGGCATGAGTGGCGTAAGCTATATCGACCGTATGCTCATCGGTTTCGAAGACGAGATGACCAAGGGTTGCATCGGCTCGCTCTCGCAGCTCTATGACGCCAATCCCCCCTATGTGGGACGTGGAGCCATCAGCCATGTGACCAACGTGGCCGAGGTGCTGCGCACGCTCACGACCCTCAAGAAATTCACAATGGACTAACCCCCCTCCCCGCAATCTATATCTGACGCATGAAAGCTTTAATGTTCGGGTGGGAATTTCCCCCTCACATCCTCGGCGGTCTCGGCACCGCGAGCTACGGTCTCACAAAAGGCATGTGGGAGTGTGGCGACATGGAGATAACCTTTGTCATCCCCAAGCCTTATGGCGATGAGGAACACCATTTCGCCAACATCGTGGGCATGTCTCAGGTGCCCGTGTGCTGGCGCGACGTCAATGCCGACTATGTGCGCGAGCGCATCGGCAATGTCATGGCCCCCGACCTCTATTTCCGTCTGCGCGACCATATCTATGCCGATTTTAACTATATGCGCACCAACGACCTGGGGTGCATCGAGTTTTCCGGCCGTTATCCCGACAATCTTGTCGAGGAGATAAACAACTACTCGATATGTGCCGGTGTCGTGGCCCGCACGCTCGATTTCGACATCATCCACTCTCACGACTGGCTCACCTATCCCGCCGGCATCCATGCCAAGCAGGTTTCGGGCAAGCCTCTGGTGATACATGTGCATGCCACCGAGTTCGACCGCTCGCGCGGCAAACCCAACCCCACCGTGTTCGGCATCGAGAAGGACGGCATGAACAACGCCGACCACATCATGTGTGTGTCTAACCTGACACGCGACACCGTCATCAACAACTATGGCATCGACCCCTCCAAGGTGACCACCGTCCACAATGCCGTGACACCCCTCACCCCCGAGCAGATGGATGTGCCCGACCACCATGCCAAGGACAAGGTGGTGACATTCCTGGGACGTATCACCATGCAGAAGGGCCCCGAGTATTTTGTCGAGGCCGCCGCAAAGGTGCTCAAGAACAATCCGAACGTGCGTTTCGTCATGGCCGGCAGCGGCGACATGATGAACAAGATGATACTCCTTGCCGCCGAGCGCGGCATCGCAGACCGCTTCCATTTCCCCGGATTCCAGAAGGGCAAGCAGGTCTACGAGATGCTGCGCTCGTCAGACGTCTATGTGATGCCTTCGGTGTCCGAACCTTTCGGCATCTCTCCCCTCGAGGCCATGCAGATGGGTGTCCCCTCGATTATCTCCAAGCAGAGCGGATGTGCCGAGATTCTCACCAACGTCATCAAGACCGACTACTGGGACATCGACGCCATGGCCGACGCCATCAACTCGATTGTGACCTACCCCGCCATGTACAAGCAGCTGCGTGAGGATGGTCTCGCCGAGGTCAACCAGATCACATGGGACAAGGCCGGACGCAAGGTCATCGACATCTATAACAAAGTGCTGGGACGCTGACGCCGCCGTCCGGGCTGAAATATATCAAACACGAAACCAAACCACCTCATCAAAAATATGAAAGCAATCTGTTTCTACTTTCAGATTCACCAGCCGTTCCGTCTGAAGAGATACCGTTTCTTCGACATAGGCAACGACCACTACTACTATGACGATTTCGCCAACGACGACATCATCACCCGCATAGCCGAGCGCTCGTATATCCCCGCCGCACAGACACTGCTGCGCATGATCGAGCAGTCGAACGGCGCCTTCAAGTGCGCGCTCTCCATCACCGGCACCGCCCTCGAGCAGTTCGAGATGTATGTGCCCGAGTTCATCGACATCCTCAAGAAACTTGCCGCCACAGGCTGTGTCGAGTTTCTTGCCGAGACCTATGCCCACTCGCTGGCATCGCTCTCAGACCCCGACGAGTTTGCAAACCAGGTCAAGGTGCACGACGAGAAGATCAAGGAGCTCTTCGGGCAGGAGCCAAAGGTGCTCCGCAATACCGAGCTCATCTATTGCGACGACCTGGCTCCCCAGATTCTCGCCATGGGCTACAAGGGTGTAATCACCGAGGGTGCCAAGCATATCCTCGGCTGGAAGTCGCCCGACTATGTATATAGCGCCGCATCGGCTCCCGACCTCAAGATACTCCTCAAGAACGACAAGCTGTCTGACGACATCTCCGACCGCTTCTCCAACACATCGTGGGACGAGTATCCCCTCACAGCCGACAAGTATATCAACTGGATTGCCTCGACACCCGCCGAGGAGCAGATTGTCAACCTCTTCATGAACCTCGAGGTGTTCGGCGATTTCCAGCCCCGCGAGACCGGCATCTTCCAGTTCCTCGAGGCACTGCCCCGCTTCGCCGCAGAGAAGGGCCTCCAGTTCTGGACTCCCACCGAGGCCGTGAGCAAGCTCAAGCCTGTCGGCGAGCTCTCTGTCGTGCATCCCATCTCGTGGGCTGACGAGGCACGCGACACCTCGGCATGGCTCGGCAACCAGCTCCAGAACGAGGCGTTCAACAAGCTCTACAGCGTCGGCGAGCGTGTCCGCCTCTGCGACGACCGCCGTCTCAAGCAGGACTGGTACTATCTGCAGTCGGCCGACCATTTCTTCTACATGTCTACCAAGAACATGCACGACGGTTCGGTACACTCGCAGTTCTCGCCCTACGACACCCCGTTTGACGCGTTCACCAATTATATGAATGTCCTTGCCGACTTCATCGTGCGTGTCGAGGAGCAGTATCCCATGAGCATCGACAACGAGGAGCTTAACTCGCTCCTCACCACCATCCGCAACCAGGAGAACGAGATCGAGATGCTCAACAAGGAGGCCGAGTCGATGCGCAAGAACATCGAGCATTTCAACGAGGAGCACCTGCTGCGCGAGGAGCAGGCCCGCAAGGAGGCCGAGGAGTGTGCATGCGACACGAAAAAAGAGGAGAAGCCCGCCAAGGCTGCTCCCAAAAAACGAGCCGCCAAATCCAAGGCCAAGAAGGACTGACCTTCTGACTCCGGACAACACTGAACTTTAAATCTGACGCCGCCATGGAACATATCTGTCCCATGGCGGCGTCCTGTTTGGCCGTCACTGAATTATTGTTTATCTTTGTAAAAAATATCCGACTATCTGACAATGGACTACATCACATCTGAGAATATCATCCTCATTGGCTCGACACTGCTCATAGCCGGTGTCCTCATAGGCAAGTCAAGCTATCGTTTCGGACTGCCGCTGCTGCTCATATTCCTCCTTGTGGGAATGCTTTTCGGCACCGACGGCCTTGGCATCCAGTTCAGCGACATGCACAGCGCCCAGTTCATCGGCATGATCGCACTCTGCATCATCCTCTTCTCGGGCGGTCTCGGCACCAAGATTTCGGCCATCAGGCCTGTGCTTGTGCCGGGTCTGATACTCTCGACGGTCGGGGTGTTGCTCACGGCCCTTGTCACGGGTGTCTTCATCTGGTGGCTTTCGGGCATGAGCTGGACCAATATCCATTTCGCTTTCCTCCCGTCGCTGCTGCTTGCGGCAACGATGTCGTCGACCGACTCGGCGTCTGTGTTCGGCATCCTGGGGAGCCAGAAGGTGGGACTCCGCGACAATCTGCGCCCGATGCTCGAGCTTGAGAGCGGCTCGAACGATCCTATGGCATATATGCTCACCATCATCCTCATCGAGGTCATCAGTCACGGCGGCGGTCTTTCGGGATGGTCGGTGGCCGGTGAGCTGCTGTTGCAATTCGGAGTCGGAGGTGCGGGGGGCTTCCTGATGGGCAAGGCCACGCTCTGGCTGATACGCATGTATCGCCGTATCGGGCGCAATGCCGAGGCTCAGGAAGATGCGTCGCAGGCATCGTCGATGATTTCCATCCTCACCATGGGCACGGTGTTCCTCACGTTCGCGCTCACCACCGCCATGTCGGGCAACGGCTATCTGGCCGTGTATATCTGCGGCATCGTCATAGGCAACGCGCAGCTTGTGGGACGCAGGGGCATCACCAAATTCTTCGACGGGATGTCGTGGCTATCTCAGATTGTTGTCTTCCTCATGCTCGGTCTGCTTGTCAATCCGCACGAGATGCTTGAAGTGGCTGCCGTGTCGTTGCTGGTAGGGATATTCATGATACTTGTCGGACGCCCTCTGAGTGTCTTCCTCTCGCTTCTGCCCCTGCGCAAGATTACCCTGCGCGACAAGACGTTTGTCTCGTGGGTCGGCCTGCGTGGCGCCGTCCCCATCATCTTTGCCACTTATCCCGTAGTCTCGCAGGTCGAGGGCGCGGGCCAGATATTCAACATCGTATTCTTTGTCACCATAATCTCGCTGCTAATCCAGGGTACCACCGTCATCACCTGCGCCCGCAAGCTCGGTCTGGTTGATGATGATGCCCGGGAAGAGGATGATTTCGGTGTCGAGCTGGCCGACGAGCTTCCCACATCGCTCCAGACCATAACCCTCACCGAGTCGAGCCTGGCCGAGGGGAACACACTCCGCGACATGCACCTCCCCGCCGGGACACTTGTCATGATGATACGCCGCGGCACACGCTACATCGTCCCCAACGGCACCCGCCGCCTCCATCCCGGCGACACCCTGCTTATCATCAAGGAAGAGAAAGACGAATGATGAGAAGACTCCCGGTCCTGATTCTGCTGTTGTCCCTGTGTCTGCCGATGCTCGCCTACCGGGTGTCGGGTGTAGTTGCGGACGGTCTGCCTGACAGGTCTGTCAGGCATATAGCGCAGGACTCTGTCGGCTATCTGTGGTTTACGACCCTCGGAGGAACGGCCCGTTATGACGGATACCGTGTCGACGTCTGTCCCTCGCCGGAGGGGATGCCTGAGCCTGCTCCGCTCACGGACAATCTCGGCAACAGATGGGCGTCTGACCACGCGGGAGTCCTTACCCGCTCGGACGGGCTGGGGGTGAGGGTGATGACTTCAGACGAGCTCGAGAACGCGGGCAAGGAGCGTTTCGGCATTTATGACGACGGAGATGGACATATATGGATTTCGACTTACGGGGCCGGGCTTGTCTGCCATGACACCACCACTGGTGAGATTGTGCGGTTTGCTTCGGGCGAGACGGCTGAGAGATGCCTGCCGACCGATTTTGTGCTCTGTGTGGCCGGAGACCGCGACGGAAACGTCTGGGCCGGAACAGAGCATGGCGGTGTGGTGAGGATTTCGCCCGACCCGGCATGGGGACGGATGCTGGTGCCATCGCCCGGCGACAGGCTCGACCGCACCAACTCGATAAGGTATGTGGGGCTTGTGGCTCCCGACGAGATATGGGTCGGCAACCGAAAGGGGGATGTCTACCGATACACCACCGCGCTCGATCTCCCTGTGGGTAGGCTGAGATTCCCTTCTATTGTTTTCAGCGTGTGTCACGATGCCTCGGGAGAGAGGCTTGTGGGCACCCGTGGCAATGGAGTGATGCTCCCAGATGGCTCGACCTCCGCGCTTGCGGCATCGTCTGATATTGATGCGAGAAATGTTTTCGATATGGCGCTCGACCGCCGCGGCACACTATGGCTGGCGCTGTTTGACGGCGGTCTTGCCGCCATGCGCGATGGCCGGGCAATATGTGTCGATTCGGCAATGACAGTCCGTGCGGTGACCACAGGCCGCGACGGACGTGTATGGTGTGCCACAGACCGCGGTCTGTTTGTGGCCGGGGCTGACAGTGCCTGCGACAGCATCAGTCTGCGGCGCGTGGGGCCGGAGGCGGATGTCCGCACCATATACGCCGATCCACAAGGCGTGGTCTGGGCGTCATATCCGGGTATCGGTGTTGCCCGGTATGGCGAGGAGGTCAGGACCTATCCCAATGACATGCTCCGCAATGAGAATCCCGTGCAGTCAATCACAGAGGATGCCGACGGGTATATATGGCTCGGCACAGAGCAGGGTCTTGTGCGCCTTGACCCCGGGACAGGTGAGACGGACAACCTGCGTGTGGCTTGCGGACGCCCCGATATTTTTCTTGAGAACAGTGTATGCAATCTGCCCGACGGACGTCTGCTGTTCGGGACAGACGCTGGTGTCGCCGTCATCGACCCTGCAAGGATTCGGCGGGTACAGAGTCCCGTCCCGGTAGTGACATCTGTCGAGGACGACGGTCACGGCAACATAGCTGTATCTGTCTCGGTGCTGAGCTATCGCAGCGATGCCATGCCAGTCTATCGCTTCATGCTTGTGGGGCATGACAGCGAATGGGGCGCACCCACCCTCTGCCCTGCGGTCAGATACTCCGGCCTGAGGCCGGGCAGCTATACGCTCATGGCCTCCGCGCGGCTGTCGGGTGGGGAATGGAGTGCGGATACAGAGATGGTCCGTCTTACGGTCGAGGCACCGGTTTGGCAGAGAGTCATGTCTGCGGCACTGATTGTGTTTCTAACCGGTTTTGCCTTGTATGACATTGTACGGTGGAGACCACGGCCTCACGGTAAGGAAGACGCTGTCTCACGACAGTCCGTGCAGTTTGTCGAGTCAGTGAACCGAATCATCGAGGAGAACATCGCGAATGCCGATTTCACCATCGACGATTTCGCGCGTGCGGCTGCGGTGAGCCGCACCGGGTTGTATAACCGTGTCAAAACCATGATGGGCTCGACTCCGATGGATCTGTTGCGCCGTGCGCGCATGGAGCGGGCGGCCACCCTCCTTGCCCGGGGAGGCCATACTGTCGGAGAGATCGCCACGCTGTGCGGAATCAGGGACCCGCTCTATTTCAGCCGTTGCTTCAAGGCACAGTTTGGCGTGTCGCCGTCGCGGTTTGCTGCGAAAAAGGATATGGAATAAAATACAATCGCGTGAGAGACAGGGATGTATTATTTTACAAACCCGCTCTCTGCCCGGTAATTTTTTGCATTTGTCATGGAGTGGTTTCCACACTGTTGCATGGACGGAAAATGTGGTTTTACTTTGCGGTACGAAACCAAAAAAAGAATTATGCCCATGAAAATCTTCCGCACAGCAACCCTTTCGCTCATGGCATTGCCGATGATGCTTAATGCCGCCGGTGATGCCGTCCGCACCGACTCGCTCTTCAATTTCGGATGGCGGTTCGCGCTCGGCTCGCATCCAGAGGCCGTGGTTCCGGCCTTCGATGATTCGGGATGGCGCGGGGTCGACATTCCGCACGACTATCAGATAGAACTCCCTTATGACTCGCTCGCCTCGCGCGGACGCGGTTTCAAGCCGATGGCCGAGGGGTGGTACCGCAAGTCATTCCCCGCCCACCCGTCGTGGGACGGACGCAGGGTGATACTCGATTTCGAGGGTATCATGCTGCACGGACGCGCATGGGTGAACGGCGTTGAGATAGGTTCAACACCTTATGGATATCTCGGATTCGAGGCCGACATCACTCCGCTGCTACGCACGGACACGCTCAACGTGGTCACCGTGAGCTCGTCGACAGGTGATGCGCCCGATTCGCGCTGGTACACGGGCGGAGGTCTGTTCCGCAACGTCAGACTTGAGGTACGGGATACTGTCTCGGTGAGCCGTCACGGACTCCACATATCCACCCCGGAGATTACGCCCGAAACAGCCCGGGTTGCCGTCACAGTCGAGATTGACGGTCTCAAGGGACGAGACATCGACATGGAGATACGGGCCACCGTGCTCGACCCTGCCGGACGTGAGGTTGCCTCGGCTTCGGTGGCCGCTCCACGCAAAAGCCGTCAGCCCTCGGTCGAGGTAGGGATGCCCTTGATGACGGTAGAGTCGCCTATGCTGTGGGATTGTGACAATCCGCATCTATATACCGCTGTCGTCGAGCTGGTGCGCGATGGCCGTGTCACAGACAGGGTGTCAGACCGTTTTGGCATACGCACCGTCGAGTTCACGCAGGCCGAGGGATTGAAGCTGAACGGCAAGAAGGTGTTCCTCAAAGGTGTGGCAAACCATCATGACCTCGGTGCTCTGGGTGCGGCGGCCTTCCCTGCCGGAATCGGGAGGATGATGGACAGGCTGAAAGAGTTCGGCTTCAATCATATCCGTACCTCGCACAATCCCTATTCAGAGGATTTCCTGCGTCTTGCCGACGAGAAAGGACTGCTGATAGTCAACGAGCTCTATGACAAATGGAGCAACACCGTGGCATGGGCCGGAGACGAGCCCTGGACCAATATATGGTATCAGAATATCATCGAGTGGGTCAAGCGCGACCGTAACCATCCGTCGGTGATAATGTGGAGCCTCGGCAACGAGCTTCAGTTTCAGGAAGAGCGGTGCGGATTCCCGACCCGCGACTGGGGCGTCACGGCCTACCGCATGATGGATGTGCTTGTCAAGCGCTTCGACCCGACGCGCGCCACCACTGTGGCCATGTATCCGGCACGAGCCGGAGGCATCGTCAAGCATAGCGACGAGTTCAGGATACCTGAGAATATCGTGCCCCCCGAACTTGCCACTGTCACGGATGTCGCGAGCTTCAACTATTGCTGGGATGACTATCAGAAATATCTCGAGAAGGCTCCGCACATGATAATGTATCAGAGCGAGGCCGTGACCAACGAGCTCACGGCGCCATATTACGGCATGGACCGTGACAAGATGGTCGGACTGGCCTACTGGGGCGCGATAGAATACTGGGGCGAGTCAAACCGTTGGCCCAAGAAGGGATGGGACTACTCCTTCTTCAACCATTCTCTCGAGCCATATCCACAAGCATATCTGATAAAGGCGTCGTTTGACGAGTCGGTGCCTCAGGTGCATATCGGGGTCGTGGACAGCGAGGGGGAGGCGCAGCTCTGGAACGACATCGTAGTGGGACAGAAGAAAATCTCCTCGCACTGGAACCGCGACAAAGGCGAGCGTTATACCGTCTATACATATACCAACTGCGACAGTGTGGAGCTGCGGCTGAATGGCCGTAGTCTGGGCCGCAAGGCCAACGACATCTCGCGTCCGCGTCGCAATATTATCGAATGGCGCGATGTGGAGTATGCTCCCGGAAAGCTGACTGCGGTGGCATGGCGCGACGGACATCCTCAGGCCGAGCATACCATAGCCACGACAGGCAAGCCTGTGGGGCTGCGTCTCGAGACCGAGAATCCAGATTGGAGGGCCGACGGTATGGATCTGCAATATGTGAGGATATATGCCGTTGATTCTAAAGGACGCAAGGTGCCGACAGCTGCAGGTGATGTGAAGGTAAGTGTCGAAGGGAACGCTACGCTACTTGCCCTCGACAACGGCAACCACTCGTCAGATGATACTTTTGCCGGTGATACCCGCGCCCTCCATCGTGGTTTTGCCATGGCTATCCTCCGTTCGACTACAGAGTCAGGCCCTGTGTCAATCACTGTCACATCCGGCTCACTTAAAGGTAAGAAACTGAATCTCAATACCAAATGAATCTGAAAAAGGTGACTCTCGCTGCCCTGATGATGGGAGCTATGCTTCCCGCCGGGGCCCAATTATCCTCCCTGTGGAGCGATTTTGTCAATCCGCCTGACGAGGCGCGTACCAAACTCTGGTGGTTTCACGGCGAGACCGAGAGCACGCCGTACGGAATCGACGCCGACCTGACGGCATTCCGCGACAAGGGTGTCGGCGGCGTGGTGTGGTATGACCAGGTGCATTATTCAGCCGAAGGTGCCCAGGATTCCATGTCGCCCGAATGGTGGGACCTCGTGAAACATGCTGCCCGTAAGGCCAGGGAGCTTGGTCTGAGCTTCGAGGTCGCTGTCTCCAACGGTTATGTGGCCGGAGGGCCGTGGATTACTCCCGAGCTCGGTATGCAGCGCACCGATTTCATAGACACCCTCGTCACTGTCAGTGCTCCAGGCGAGATTTCGCTCGTTCTTCCTCATCCCAACCGATGGTTCAGGGATGTGGCCACAGTGGTTTTTCCTGACAAGGAGGAATATACACCTGTCGTTATGCCCGAGGCTGATTTCTCGCTGACAGACAATGCGTCGGCCGAGGCGGTTCTTGATGCCGGGAGGCCTCTCACCATATCCGGCATAAGCTATACGGCTTCGGAGCGTGGCAAGGGCTCGACAGGCTCGATGAACATTCCCGGCAAACCGCAGGCGAGGCATTTCGGAGCCGGTTATATAGACTTTCCGCCTGTCGGACATCTGGAATATAGTCTTGATGGCAAGACATGGCACACGGCCACGGAGCTTCCGCCGATGGAGAACAATATCGGCCATAAGAGCCGTCAGCGCACGGTTAGCTTTCCAGCTGTTACTGGCCGTCTGTTCCGCGTCAGGATTCACGACTGGATGGATGCCGGGGGCAAGTTCCCTAAGCTCACGGTGAACGGTTTCACGCTATATCCCCGCGACATCGTTGATAACGTCGAGGTCAAGACCGGGCTGCGCACAGAGGTGACATATCCCCATGCCGAGGGTGGCGAGAGGGGTGTCATAGTGCGGTCGGATGTCCGCGATGTCACATCCTCGATGCAGGGCGACACATTGCGTATTCGTCTCGAACCCGGGACATGGCGCATAATCCGTTTCGGCCATCATCCGACAGGTGCCCGCACCAAACACGGCCGCCGCAACCTGCTGGGCTATGAGGCTGACGTGATGTCGGCAAAGGCCGCAAGGATGCAGTTCGACAACTATTTCAAGGCCATCCACGATACGCTTGCAGCCATCGGGTGCCCGCCTGCGGGGGTTGCCATAGACAGCCATGAGGCCGGAATTGCCAACTGGACCCCCGGTTTCGAGAGCCGTTTCCGTGTCCGCAACGGCTATGACATCATCCCGTGGATTCCGGCGTTGGCAGGCTATGTCGTCGACAGCCGCGAGGCATCCGACAGGATGCTGCTCGACTACCGCCGCACCATAGCCTCGACCATTGCGGACGAGTTTTACGGCACGATTGCCATGCTGTGCGACAGCATGGGGGTGACGCTTACGTCGCAGGCCATGCTAAACATAGACAACGACAATATCGCAAGCCGCGGACGTGCACACAAACCTCAGGGAGAATTCTGGGCATATCAGATCAATGGCAATTTCGACTGTCTCGATGCCGCCTCCTCGGCGCACCTCTACGGCCATCCGATTGCATCGGGCGAGGCATTTACCGATACCCCGTATAGCCGGAGCTGGGATGAGCTAAAGCGCATAGCCAATCTTGCCTACTGCCGTGGCATCAACGAGTTTGTTGTGTGCGCATCCTCGCACCAGCCGTGGCCCGACCGCAAGTATGACGACTCGCAGAGCAGCCACCCCTATATATTCCATCGCCATAACCCCGAGTGGAGCTCTGTCGGGCCGTTCTGGGAATATCAGACCCGCTGTGCCAATATGTTACGTCAGGGTGAGCCTGTAGTCGACCTCTGTGTCTATGTCGGCGAGGATCTGCCGGGCAAGACCATGGCATATAAGCTCCCCGAAATCCCCGAAGGGTATAATTTTGATGTCTGCACTATCGAGGCACTTGTCGACCGCATGAGTGTCCGCGCTGGCCGGATTGAGGTTAAGGGAGGAATGTCGTATGGCGCTCTTGTTGTCCAGGACCGTACATACATCTCACCCCGAGCCAAGGATAAGATAGACTCCCTTGTACGCGACGGCGCCACAGTGATACGCTGTGACCTCGGCGAGACAGTTGTCGACAGACTGGCGAATGCCGGAATCGCGCCGGATGCTACAATCGATAGCGCCGACCGGCCCGATGACAAGCTTTATTTCTATCACCGTCGCACCCCCGAGGCCGACATATATTTCTTCTACAACCATAGTGACGGAGCGTATATCCGTCCGCTGGCGCTACGCTCCGCTTCCCGTCAGGGAGAGCTCTGGAATCCCACAACCCTCACCCGCACCCCCTTCGACGGCACCCTCACCCTCTCTCCCCACGAAAGCACATTCTTAGTGCTGAAGCACTGAAGACGCATCAAAAAACAGAATCGCCATCAATTGGTGGCGATTCTGTTTTTTTATTACTCCTGAATGAGGTTGGGGGAGTCGGTGGCGAGGATGGCGGGGCGGGCGTCGGGGGTGGCGGGGATGACACGCAGGTTGCTGATGCGTACGCCGTCTGTATGATTGAGCCAGAAGCCCTGGGCCGGGAGGATGCCCCACATGGTAGATTCGGGATAGTCGGCTGCCTTTTCGTCTGTGGGGGCAGGTGTCTCCGGCTGCCCTCCGGCGTGGCGGATGGTGATGTCGCGCAGCTCGACGTCGCGCACAGGATGTCCTGCGAGCCCGGTGATGGACGAGCCGCCGGGCCCTGCGTCGTCAATGAGGATGTCGTGCAGGCGTATCCCCGAGATAGACCCTATGTTCTCGACAGGTACGTCTGGCGAGTAGGCGCGTGCGCGGTTGGCAAGGCGGATGAAGATGGGACACTGGGTGCCGCGGATAGTGATGTCGGCTATGTCGACATTTGTCATAGTGCCTCCGTCGACAATCTCGAGCGATATTGCCGAGTGGCCGATGCCGCCATCATATCCGAAGAACTGGGTTGACTGGTCGGCCGAGGGCTTGACGGTGACACCGCGTATGATGATGTTGCGGAAGCCTCCGTTGGTCTCGGTGCCGAGCTTGATGCCGTTGCAATGCGACGAGACGGTGCAGTTGCTAATGGTGATGTCCTCGCACAGACGGGGAGAGGTCGACTTGAGGGTGATGGCGTCGTCGTCCGAGTCGGCTATCATGTCACTCACCACTACGTCGTGACATCCGTCGAGGTCAAGGGCGTCGTTGTTGTAGTTGTTGCGGTTGTAGACGGTGATGCCCTGTATCTTGAGGCGGTCGCATGCCAGATAGTGCTGCATCCAGCATCCCGAGTTGCGCAGGGTGATGCCGCTGACGGTGATGTCGCTGCACTGTATGAACCTGAGAAGGTGAGGACGGGTGATGCCCTCGTCGTCCCATGTCAGCTTGGGGAAAGCGGCTCCGCGTCCGTCGATGGTGCCCTGTCCCGTGATGGCCACCGAGCGGGCCTTGTCGGCATAGATGAGCTGGATGGTCGGGGTGTGGGTGCGCAGCGACACATAGTTGGTCTTTACGGGGACATAGTCCCTGATGTCTGTCGAGCCGTAGAGGGTGGCTCCGTTCTCGAGGCGCAGTGTGACATTGCTCTTGAGGAAGATGCTCCCGGTCTTCCAGTCTCCGGCAGGGACAAGAACCTCGCCCCCTCCGGCAGCGTTGCACGCGTCGATGGCGCGCTGGATAGCTGAGGTCGAGAGCCGGGTGGTATCTGCCACGGCGCCGTATGCCGTGATGTCGTGTACGGCGGCATGCGAGGCAAAGGCCCCGGCCACGCCGCAGAAAAGCGTGAGGAACAGGTTTTTCATCGTGCTAATGATAGATTCAAGTTGAAACCGAACGAGGTATTGGTGGTGGGATATGATGTCGAGGAGACGATTGGGGTATTGATCTGGTGGTCGAAGAATGCGCCCACGGTGAGGCGGCGAGACATCACGTATGATGCCGAGAGGTTCATGTTGATGGTGCGGGTGCCGGATGTGGCCTGGGTGTAGGCGGTCTCGATGCGGCGGATGAGGGCCTGTGTCTCGGCAAACGAGAAATCGCCGTTGATGGAGAGGTCGTTGGATATGCCGCGGCCCGAGCCTTTCATCTTAAGCACGGTGTTGAAGCCCACAATCTTATATCCGAGCCCGACGGTGAGACCGCGCTGGTTGGCCTCGACAACCTGTCCGGCCGAGGTGTTGAGGGTGAGCGTGCGCGAGTCGCGGTATTCGGCCGAGAGGGTCATGTCGTTCTTGAGCGTGACAGAGGCTCCGATGAGGGGAGCGAACTTCTCGGTGATGGCGACCGACGAGATGTTGTAAGGCGACGATGGGATGGGATTTCCCGTCTGCTCATTGATGGTGAAGCCCAGGCCGTCATGTCCGGGTACCTGCATCCAGTTGAGAAATGACGAGTAGGAGCCCACGCTGTAGGTACACTGATATGCGTGGTTGAGCGTGAAGGTCTTGAACACATTGGCCAGTCCGCCAAGGTAGATGAGGCCGTCGTATGTGACACGCCAGTTGGGGAGTGCGGCCGCGAACGAGGGGAAGGGGTCGAGATACTGCTTGTTGGGGTCGGTGCCCGTATATGCGGCTATGAACGCCGGGATGAGTACATCCGAGCCCGTGCGCGAGACGCCTCCGACCTCGGGGTTGAACGGATTTCCGGCATTGATGTTGCCCTGCATGAATCCACCCTCGGGATAGTTCACTCCGGCATACTGACCCTCGATGCGTCCTGCCATGATGGGGATGTATGACAGGAATTTGTCGAAGGCCTCTGACTTATAGCCGTTGTCGGGCGAGAAATGCTTGAGTGCCGTGCGCAGGGCCACATGTGTCTTGGTGTAGGACCCGGCCAGAGATGTGGGCATGTTGTCGTACATGAACTGCACGGAGCGTGTGCGGTTCTGTGTGCGGTTGGTGGTGAGGACGATTTTCAGTCCCTTGAGCGGCTCGAGGGTTAGCTCGACATTGAGCTCGTTGGTATTGGCGAAATTGGCAGGAGAGGTCTGTCCGTCGTCGGTGATGAGCCATCCGCGGCGCAGGGCCTTGTCGATATAGTCCTCGCCCGCGAATCCGAACGCGAAATCAAGACCCGGCGACATCGGGCCCGCACTGTTGGTCTGGCCGAAGATGTTGCCGATCTCGGGGCGGAAGAGCGGCAGCGAGAGCGAACGCGTCGAGCGGAATCGCACGGCGGCGTTGCGTGGCGACATCACGAAGCGTGTGGCATACTCGCCCACCTCGCGCCAGAAGGATTTCTCTTCCTTGAGAATCTCCTCGACCGTAATCTTGATATTCTTGTCACCCTTGGTCAGAATCTCTATGTTGTTGGCGTCCTTGACCTTGTGTGTGACGCGGAAGGGCTGACCGTCGGCAGTCTGTGCCGTCACCTTGACCTTGGTGTTGCGCAGGTTGTGGCGTATGTTCAGCGTCGTGTCGGGCTTGAGGGTGAAGGTGCGCTCGAATTTCTTGGGCTTTTTCACCTGCTGTGTCCCCTTGCGTGCCTTGAAGCGCTGGTCTACGGCCTTGGTGAACTTGAACTTGCTGTATATGTTCTCAAAGTTGAGGCGTCCGTCCATGTTGAGGGCCGCCTGGTTGGCGATGGTGTTGCCCATCGACACGCCGTCGACCTCCGAACCGCGGTCCCATCGGTATGTCGCGTTATAGCTGACATTGCCGGTGAGCCAGTCGAGCACGGGTATGCGGTTGAACGGCCATTTGTATGTGGCCACGAACGACTGGTTGTAGCTCCAGGGTGTACCCATGTGCGACAGGCTCTGCAGCACGGTATCCTTCCACTCGCGGTATTTGTCGGGGAACAGCTTGCGGTTCACCGCGCCCATGGTCTCCTCGATGCGGGCCGAGGTGTTCGAGTTGAAATTGACCGAAAGCGACTTGGTGAGGTTCCATGTCAGCGCGAACTGGCGGTCCCAGATGAAATTCTTGCTCACCGAGACGGGAAGCTGGAAATCCACGTCGGTCTCCGAGCGCGTCTGAAGCTCGTAGTAGTAGCGCGACATCGTGGTGAGGAACGAGATGGTGGTGGGCAGATAGTTCAGCTCCCAGTCCTTGAAGAACTTGAGGTTCTTGTTCTTGGACTTGATGCCGTTAAACGGCTTCCAGCCCTTGTTGTAGGGGGTATAGCTGTACTGGAGCGAGCCGCGATAGTCGTTGGTGTTCTCATACTCGGTGGTCGGGTCGGTCTTAGACTGCTTGTTGAACGAGAAATTGAACGTGAAGTTGGCCGGATCCCACGGCATGGGATTCTTTGACTTGACATCGAATTTCAGGCCCGAGATGGAGAAGCTCTTTATGGTCGAGCGTTCTACGGCGAATGCCTCGATCGAGTCACGCTGATGGTCGTTCACGCAGTCGTCGAGGGCGTCTTTCAGCTTGACGTCCTGGTCAAGGGGATTGTATAGCGGTGTGGTCTTCTCCTTGGATACCGAGTAGTAGATGGGCGCGTGCAGCTTGGCCTTTTCCGGGAAGAAACGGCCGGCATCGACCTGCATGGCAAAGTTATATTGCTCGTAGTCGTCCATGCGGCGTGCGTTGAGTGCCTGGTCGACCGAGCCGAATCCGGCAGTCTCTATGTGGGCGCCCAGATTGAGGGTGGCGATGTCCGATACGCCTATGTTCATGTTGCCGCGTGCCGCCCAGCCCCCCGAGTTGTTGAAATCGGTCACTTTGAGCTCGTTGAGCCACACGACGGCGTCCTTGACCGTCGGAGCGTTGTTGCGCACGCCCACCAGCATCACCCTCACGTCCGAAATCGAGGGATTGCCTATCACCGATATGCGGTTGCGCTCGTTGTCGGGATCGCGCGAGGTGTAGAGTACTCCGAATCCCACTCCGGGCTGGTTCTCGTTCTTGGCACGGTTGCGCTCCTTCTTCAGGTCGACCAGCGTCTGCAGGTCAAAGTCCATATAGTTGTTGCGCGGCCACACCTCCCAGCGGTCTGTCGGAGTGTCGTCATAGTGTCCTGCAGGTGTCAGGTCGAGAGGTACCTCGTACTCGTAGTAGTTGCTCTTGACATCCGAACCGAGGCGGATGAATACCGAAATCTCGCCCGAACGGAGGTTGGTGAGGTCGTCGATGAGCTTCTCGGCATGGATCCACATCTGCATGCGCTTGTAGTTGCGCAGGTCGAGAAGTGTGTTGCGGTAGACGGCGCGGGCATCGCCCGGCTGCAGGCCTGTGACCTTGAGCGACATCGACTGCTCGTTGAGCTGCAGTATCTGGCTCTGGCCGGGGTCCTGGATACGGGTCACGCCGGGAGGAAGGACATAGTTGACAGGTTCGCGGTCGGCGTTCTCCTCGATGTTGACTACGGATATGTCGAGCTGCCCCTCGGCGGGTGCGTCGCCACGGGTATTGAGGTTGAAGTCGTATGTGCGCCATTCACCCTTGACCAGCTCGAGGGTGGCGAAACGCAGGTGAGTCGGTTTCTTGAACCCTGTCATGAACATACGGGCGAAGCGTATGGTAGAGAAGTCGTTGATGTTGCCCACAACCTTCTCGTAGTCTGCCAGGGGTATCTTGAACTGATACCACACCACTTCCTGTGTCGAGCCGTCGTGGTTTGCCACGATGCTCACCTGCTTGTCGGTGATATAGTTCTTGCCCACCTCCAGGTCTTCGGGGCGTATAGAGACATGATACTGGAAATAGCGCTCATACTCGTTGAGCGTGTTGTCCTGGTTGATGTCCTCGACATCGGGGAGCGAGCGCGACGACTGGTAGAGAGGGTCGCCGGCATCGTCGGGCGAGAGTGAGTTGCCCTCGACACCGTTATACCGTTTATACCGCTCGAGCACGCCAAGTCGCTGCTCGTCATAATCGTATCCGCGGAAGAAATGGTAGTTGTCGCCTGCGGGGTCGTTGAACGGAGAGAACTTGTCTTCATGCATCTCGGCGATGACATCGGGTGCCAGCTTGCCGCGGAGCTGTTCGAGATAGTCCGAGTATGACGGGAAGGTGAACTCGTCGTCGTTGCGCAGTCCGTCGAGGCCGACATCCTGTATGGGACGGGCGTTCGAGTTGTTGTCAAAGGCATATGTCAGCGAGTTCTGGCGCGATACACGGCCCCATACGGTCTCCTCCATGAACTGGTCGTCGCCGTCGACAGGGATGCCGTTCTCATAGCTTTTCAGGCCGTCCTTGAGTATGTCCTCGCTCATTTCGCCGAAATTGATGTAGAGGTCTCCTCCCTCAAGGTTGTCGTTGTCGGGGTCGAGGAAGGGTGACAGCATCCAGAACTGCACGTATTCGATGTTCGACGACTCGAAATTGGTGTTGTCCATCTTGCGCATGATGCCTCCCCAGCGCTTCTCGGGGCGCAGCAGGTTGCCGCGGTCGTCGATGTCGGTGGCGTCGAGGTTATAGGGGCCGCGCTCGGTGGGATAGAACGACAGGTTCAGCGTCTGTATGGTGTTAGACTCGCCGTAGGCAAGCTGACGCCCGGGGAATATCTCGCGCGATGTCACCTCGCGGATATACGGGTTGTTCATCTGCTTGGGGTCGGCCTTGATATATCCGGGACACATCGACGAGTTGCGGGCGGTGAACATGCGGTCTATGAAATACCAGTTGAGCAGCGCGCGGTTCTTGCCATAGTCGACGTTGTTCGAAAGTGCCGCCTCGGGGAACATGGCGTTGGCCGAGGGGTCGTATGGCGTCGAGGCGAGGAACCACGAGTATGGCGACCGCAGGTCTATGCCGACCTGTGTCGACTCGAAGTCGTCGATATAGCTCGAGCCCTTGTTCGACCCGGTCTTCTGGACGTGGGGTATGAGCTGTGCGAATTCGGCTTGCAGGCTCAGTGTCGAGGGCTGTGTGGCGTTGACCGTCGGAATCTTGTTGAGCAGGTTGGTGAGCCACATGAACCGGGTGTTATACTGGGTGTTGAGGCCCCATATGGTGTTGTTGACCACCTCGTCGCCGATGTTGACCTTCTCGGTGAGGGCTTTCTCGGAGAAATGCATGATGGTGGCCCCGACATTGAAATCCTTGTTGAATTTGTAGTTGAGGTCGAGTCCCAACAGGGTCTTGCGCTGGGTCGAGAAGAGCGACTGGTTCTCGAGGGTGACGCTGACGCTCTGCCCCGAGTCGATGATGCTCTGGTTGGTTATGGTGACTATGCCCATGGCGTAGTCTACGGTATAGTCGGAGTTTTCAGTCAGGGTGACGCCTCCGGCGGTGACAATCACCGAACCGCGCGGCACGTTCATGGCGTTGAGACGTATCTGCGAGCCTGACGAGGCCTGATATTTGCCCTCGAGGACAAACTTGTTTTTCTCGGCAAACTGGCGCGCGACAACTATCGTCGAGTCATAAAGCTCCTGATAGACATACTGTCTTGCAATCTCGGGATTCCCTATCTTGTCGGCGAGATGCTGTCCGAACGGCTCGACCACGGGGAATATCACCTTGCCCTGCGAGGCGAGGATGGTGTATCCCTCGATAAAGTCGAAGAATCCGTCGGGGTTCGAGGCCTCGTTGGTGTCGATGCGGTCGAGGTTCATCACCTGCAGCAGCGGCACATTGGATATGGAGGGGATGGGAAGATAGTTGATCTCGGTGCCTGTGGTGTCGCTGAGATACTTGATATTGAGGCGGAAATTCTGTTTCTGTACCTGATATGCCCCCAGCGAATAGACGTTCTTCATCATCAGGTCCCACATGGGGGCCTTGGGGTCGACGGTGGTCGACTTAAGCATCTTGAGATAGAGCGACTGGTCGGTGGTGGTGACGTCGGCCGAGAACTCGCCCACCTGATAGACCTGGCCGTTGTATGTGTACTCGTATGCCACGGCCAACACCTCGTCGGCGCTGAGCGCGCTCTTCAGCGAGATGTAGCCAAGCGTGGAGTTGAGGGTATATTCCGACGATGTGAGCAGACGTGCCGACTCAACCTTCTCGTAGTCGCTGCCACCGTCTATGCCGTATGCGGAGAGCGGTGCCAGGGCCTGTGTCACGGTGTTGATGTTGCGCGCGCCCGGATAGTCTGTCTTGATGACTGACAGCAGGTTGTTTGACGAGTTGGTGGGGATGGGGAGCGTGCCTGTCGGCTGCCAGTATGACGAGGCGAGGTGTGTCGTCTCGCCCAGGTCCTCGAACGCGACAAAGTTGCGGCTCTGGTCGAAGCGCGAGTTCTTGTTGGTGACCCACACCTCTATGCGGGTTATCTTGACACCCGACGAGACGAAGGGGAGCTTTGACGCGAAGCGGTCGTAGTTGTCCCTGAACCAGTGCGCGAGGAAGAAATGGCGGTTCTGGTCATACTCGTCTGCGCGCACCTTGAAATCGGTGGTCTGCGCGCCACCCTTCGAACTGACCGATGTAGACTGCGAGTTCTGCTGCGACACCAGGGCTGTGGCAGTGAGCTTGCCGAACTGAAGCTGTGTCTTGATACCGAAGAGTGCAGTGCTTCCGCGTATGAGCTGCGAGCCTGTCGTCATCGACACGTTGCCCGCCTCGATCAGCTTCACGATGTCATCCTCCTTGCCCTCGTATGCCAGCTTGAGGTTCTTTGAGTCGAAATCGAAGGTGGCGTCAGTGTTGTAGGTCATGTTGAACTTCATCCTGTCGCCGACCGATGCCTGGACGGTGGCCTGTATCTTCTGGTCGAAGTCAAAATATGTCTTGCGGCGCGAGTCTATCGACAGGGCCGGATTGTCGGTCTTGTTAGACTTTATGCCCATCTGCAGGTTCACCGAGCCCTGGGTCTTGAGACTCACGCCGCCGGGGCCGAAAATCTTCTCGAGGGGCCCGAGGGCGAAGTTCATGTCGAGTATGTTGAATGGCTCCTTGTCGGGCTTGTTGATGGCCTCCGAGTTGCGCTCGCGGAAATAGTTCCTCATGGCCAGGCGGTTCTGCCATGCGTTATACTGGTCTTGCGAGAGGAAGAAGGGTGTCACGATGTCCTGTTCGCCAAGGCGCGTCCTCACCACATAGCATCCCAGATCGGGGTCATACTCGGCAGTGGTGGTGATGTTTGATGGCGTCGAGAGGTCGGCGGCAAACTCCTGTTCCATCAGGTCCTCGTAGCTCTGCGGGATGGTCTGCTGCACCGGGAACGGCATCATTATCGAGTCGGCCGGATTCAGCCCTGCCGGAGGGGTGGTGATGACCGTAGGGGGAGGGGTGAAACTGTCGGATACCCTCTGGGCATATACATTCATACCCCATGCCATGGCCGCCACGAGCAGCCCGAGCACGGGGATAGAGATGAATATGTCGCGCCTGTGTTTCAGTGTCTTGGGGTGTCTTGTATCACATCATGCCAAGAGCCTGCTTGATGGCCGCCTCGACTTTGACGGCGGGGTCGGCGTCGAAGATGCGGCGCAGCACTTTCTGCGACTGCGGACGCTGGAACCCGAGGGCCACGAGAGCGGCCAGGGCTTCGTCGTAGACGTCGTTGACCGGGGCAAGGACAGATGGCTGACTTAATAACGAGTCGCCCGAGGGTTTTATTTTATCCTTGAGGTCAACAATTATCCTCTGTGCGGTCTTGGCGCCTATCCCCTTGACGGTTTTCAGTCGCGTATGGTCGCCCGAGGTGATGATGGCCTCGAGGTCTGCGGGCGTTATCGACGAGAGTATCAGCAGTGCGGTGCCGGGGCCGACACCCGAGACGCCGATGAGCAGCCTGAAGAGCTCGCGTTCCCTGGCCTCGGCAAACCCGTATAGGGTCCATGCGTCCTCGCGTATCACCTCGTGCACCAGCAGCCGCACCTCCCCCTTCATGTTCTGTATGGCGGTGAACGTGTTCAGCGACACCATGGCCATGTATCCCACGCCCCCCGCGGTCTCGGCCACGACGTATGTCGGGGTCACCTCGGTGAGTATTCCCTTGATGTATTCAAACATAGCTTTCTGAAAATAAAAAACCACGGGGCTGATGACTCAACCCCGTGGATAGTCGTGTAAAATCGGATAGTTCGATTTCTTACTCGGCGGCAGCCTCTTCAGCGGCGGGAGCCTCTGCGTCGGCGTTGGCGGCAGCCTCGGCCTCTGCTGCAGCGGCGGCAGCCTCGGCTTTCTTCTTGGCTACGGCCTCGGCCTTAGCCTTGTTCTGAGCCTGCTCGGCCTCGAGCTGGGCTTTCTTGGCGAGCTCCTTCTTGTCGGCAACCGAAGCACGGAGCGAGTCAACGCTCTGCTGCTTGCGGGCTTTCCATGCGTCGAAACGGCGCTGGGCCTCGGCCTCGTCAAAAGCACCCTTCTTCACACCTCCCTGGAGGTGCTTCATCAGGAGCACACCCTCGTTGGAGAGGATGGTGCGTACGGTGTCGGTGGGCTGGGCACCGACGTTGACCCAATACAAAGCACGCTCGAAATTGAGTGTTACTGTAGCAGGATTAGTGTTCGGATTATAAGAACCTATCCTTTCAATAAATCTACCATCTCGTGGTGCCCTGCTATCGGCGATAACAATTGGATAGAACGCATAGTTCTTGCGACCATGGCGTTGCAGTCTGATTTTTGTTGCCATTGATTGTGTTTTGTATAGAATTCGGGCGCAAAATTAAACATTATATATAAGTAATCCAAAATCGCCCCCGGATTTTTAACAATATTTATATTTATTCTACGTACAGGGAGTTTACTCTATGGTCATCTCGCCTCCGGCGGAGTGGGCGGTATAGCGGGGGGCATACTGGCTTTGGGCTGTGGCGATGCCGGTGGTGAATGTTCCGGCATTGTTGACCCAGAGGTCGTAGGTGAGCAGGTAGACACCCTTGGGCAGACGGTCTATGAAGATGCGGGTCGAGGCGTCGCGGTTCTCGCGGTAGAAGCAGAGTCCCTCGCTGAAGATGGGTGAGGGCAGCTGCTCGACAGGTTCGAGGCATGCGGGACGGTCGTCGGTGATGACCACATAGTCCATTGTCATGTCACAACGCACGGTGAGGCAGACGCTCACCTTGTCGCCGGGGTGCAGACGGGTGTCGGGCCCTATATGTTCGGTCTCGCCCCCGGCGCGTTTGAGCAGCAGGGTCTTCTCTATCGAGAGTTCGGGGCAGGATGCGGCCTTGAGGGTGGCCATCGAGTCGGTGAACTGTGCATAGACGGCGCCCCAGGCAGGTGTGGTGCCCGGTTTGGTGATGGCGAGCGGCGAGCCTGATGCGGCGGGGAGGGGCATGGTGAAGTCGCCTGTCAGCCTCTCGACCTTGGCGGGGACAACCTCACGGCCACCGACGGTGACGGTGCACCCCTCGGCGGGGGTAAGCCACTTGGCCGAGGTGGTGAGGAATGTGGCCACGATGTCTGATGTCATGGCCGACGAGCCCCAGTCCTGGGCACCCTTCTGCAGCGTGAGCCACTGGCGCAGACCGTCAATCTCGGCGCATTCCGGCTCGATGGCATGGAAGGCCTGGAGTATGAGTGTCGTGGCCGGAACGGCGTCGTAGGCCGGGAGAGATGGGAACCATACACCCTTCTCGGGAGAGGACTTGGCAAATTCCCTTATCGAGCTGAGGATGGTGCGGGCAACCCGCTGATAGCCGTGGGCATTGAGCACCATGGCGTCGACGGCCTTCCCGGACAGGCTGTTCCTTCTCCAGCGGGCCACCATGCGGTTGGTTGTGGCGGTGACTATGCGGGGGTCAGGTTTGCCTATGCCGAGGGTGGCATACATGTCGTGCAGCACTACGTATGACGTGTAGTCACCTTTTGGATAGCGCCTGAATGCCCTGACATGCTCGCGGGTATCGGCATCGAGAGCCTTGACGAGCATAGAGCGCAGTGTCTTGTCGGCAGGGAGATAGCCGAGCTGTGCGAGACGTCCGCAGAGTTCGAGCACACGGTCGGTTGCCCACGACGATGGGGTAGGATATTGGCTGCACCAGCTCCAGCCACCGTCGTTGAAGAGGCGCGAGAGCAGCGCGATGTTCGCGGATATGGTCTTGTCGACGAGTTTCCTGTCGAAGAGGAGGCTCAGACGGGCCATGCGCTCGGTGTCGTTGCGGGCGTCGGTCATCCATGGGGTGGCCTGTAACAGCATGGTCTTGAGCTCTGAATTACGCTCGAGCATCGAGACAAGTGTCTCTGACGAACGGTCTGATGCGTTCCACTCCCTGATAGCCTCGCCGATGGCGGGATTGTCGCGCAGGAGCCCGGATGCTATGGCAGCGCTGAATATCGACAGCGCGGCCTCGGGCGAGGTCGTTGCCTCGCGGTCGAGCAGGCCGGGGAGGGCGGTGACCACATACCACACGGGATTCTCGCAGAGCTGCAGGGTGAGGCGTCCGTCGGCGGGAATGGTGGGGAGGGTCATGTCATACGACGTGCTGTCAGGCGCGATGTAGAAGGGATATGTCTCTATGACCGGTGTTGTGGCCGGAAGGAGGGGGATGAGGTTCTGCTCGCCATCGGTCCAGCGGCCTGCCACGGCCTTGACACGATAGCCGAGGAAGGGTGCGTCGGCGGGTGCGTTGACGGTGATGCCGACAGTCGCGGATGCCTGAGGCGCGATGGTGAGCTCGCGTACATCGGTGGAGATCACCTTGCCGTCAGAGGGGTTGAAGGTCTCGACGGTGGCGGTGACATTGAGGGTGCTGTCTGTGGCGTTCATCACTAGGGCCTCGACACCCACACGGTCGCCCGAGCGGAGGAAGCGGGGAAGATTGGGACGCACCATCACAGGCTTGGAGGCGATGACATCGGACGCATGCGAGGCTGTGAGTATCGAGTCGGTCCACGCCACGGCGCGCATCCCCCATGTGGTGTTGGCGTCGGGGACGGTGAATGTCAGTTCGAGATTGCCGTCGGCATCTGTCGTCAGCTCGGGGCGGAAGAACGATAGCGGCACCTCGCTGTCGCGATAGTTCACCTGCGGTTCTTCGGCTGTGCCCTCCTCTGCTTCCTGCATGGCTGCTCCTCCGGCATCGGCGGTTGCCTTGGCAGTAAGCATAGGCTCCTCGAGAGGAGCCGCATCAGCGGCCATTTCAGCCTCCTCGACCACAATCTCGTCCTTGTGTTCGTCTACGGCCATGAGCTGTGTGGCCGATGATTTCATCTGACGCATCAGGCCGTTGCGGGCGCCATAGATACGGTTGGAGTTTCCGAATCCATATCCGTATGTCTCGAAGGCCGGATCGAGGAGCTGCGCACACTCGTTGAACGGAACCCCTTTTCCGCGGCGCGACACCCAGCCTCTGTCGCTGAATGGTGTCGGGTCGAAATTCCAGCGCGACATCTCCTGTATCGCTGGGTTGAACCTCCACGACTGTGTGGCGAGTGCGTCGAGGGCGGTGTTATACATGTCGGCTATGACAGCGGCCTCGCGTCCGCGTCCGTCAAGGTCTACGACCCTGAGGCGCCATGTCTCGTCCGAGCCGGGCACAAGGCGGTCGCGGAATGTCTCGGCCTCGATGCGTATCCCCTTCTCGGAGCCCGCGCGTATCACGTCGATGTACTTTGTGTCGCTGCGGTATCTGCCTGTGGCGGCCACCGTCATCTTTGCCCGGTCAACGCCGTCGGGGAGTGTGACATCGAGGTGGTGCATACCCTCGTCGGCCTTGAGCCAGCCCTGCGACAGCACCTTGTCGTCGGCGACGAGTGTCACGAGCAGATGGGTGGGACAGTCGGTGGCATAGAGCCATTTCCCCTCCTTGCCTCCGGCATAGACCTTGGTCTCGGGGCTCCAGATGAGCTGGCCCGGACATGGTGTCTTGCGGTCGTCGGTGCGGTATATCACAGTCTCTGTAGTCCACGGTGCTGCCTCGTAGGGCTCGGGCAGCGTGAACCTGAAAGTATAGCGTCCCGAAGGGAGGGCTTTCACATCTATCGAGGCGGCTCCCCCTGTCACTGAGCCGTTGATGAGGGTGGTTGAGTCGGCATCAAGCACGGCGTAGTTTACCGGGACGCTGACCACGGAGTCGCGCCAGTCGGCCGCGCTGACCTTGACGGTGAGATGTCCCGAGGTGACATCGACCTGGGCAGGGAGGGTGCCCTTGATGATATACTGTTTTGATGTAGTGAATGAAATCTGTGTCTTCTGGCTCTCGCCCGAGGGTGAGAGCGCCGTGATTGTGGCGGTGAAATATCCGCCCGGAATGGGCGAGGAGGCAAGTATATCCTTGTCTACGGGCACAGCGAAAGAGCCGTCAGCCCCGGCCACGGTGTCTGTGGAGTAGAACCGGTAGCTTGCCCCGGGCATCCACCATCGCGGACGGCGTGTCACGGAGAGCTCGACTGTGACCTTGGCGCCGTCGAGCGGGAAGCCCGAATATGTCTTGACATTGCCGTGCAGCGTCACGGCCCCGGCCTCGGGTATACCCTGCTCGACAGAGGTGTCGCCGATGAGGAACGAGGGGAGCTTATAGTCGGAGACTGTGAAGCGTATCACGCCCCAGCGGTCGGCGACGCGGATGGAGTATGAGCCCGAGAGGCTGACCTCGGGAAGCCTGAATGAACCCGCCACACGTCCCCAGCGGTCGGTGGTCAGGGTGAGTGTGTCGAGCTCGACACCCGAGGGGTCTGTGAGCACGGCCTTGACCTGCTCGCCCGCGAGCGGGCGGCGCATAAGGTTCTTGTATTCGTACACCACGGCACACCATTCTGCAGTGTCGCCCGGATGGTAGAGGGGGAGCGAGGAATAACCCTCGACTGCCTTGTTCCACTGTGCGGGACGGTTGGCACCGAAACTGTAGGCATACTGCGGGAACGCGAAACGGTCTGCACCCTTGACGGCGGTGACTGTGCCAGATTTCTCCTTGGGCATCACCAGCGAGCCCCACTTTGAGGTGCTTCCGAGTTTTACGTCGCCACGGGTATTTGTGCGCGAGTCATAGCGCACAAACATATCCACACCCTCTATCGGGGCTCCGTCCTCAGGGTCGATGGCCCACAGTATGGTGCTGTCATATCGCGACTCGGCTATGCTGATCCCCGTGACATAGATTTTCTGATAGTTGGAGCGCCGGTTGACCTCCATATCCTTGAATTGCGGAATCACGACATAGGTACCGGGCTTCGCGAAGGTATATCTCACCGTGTCATTGAGAGCGAAGGGGACGGTGGTTCCACCGCTGCGGACAGGCACCTTGATTGAACCTATAGGCGAGATGGCCGGGACACCTGTCTTTACCTCATAATAGCTCTCGGCAACCGGTGAGGAGGAGACATCGTAGATGTTGAGCTTGAGGTCGGCAATGTTGCGGGCCCTGACACTGATGGAGGTCTCGCGTCCCGGTGCGGCGATGCGCGGCATGTCGAGGCTCACTGTCTTGTCGGCCATGTCGCGCAGGGTGTTCTCGAGACACCCTTTGCGCCAGTAGCGTGGAAAGGCAGCGATAAAAGACTGTATGGTATTGTACAGGCGAGATGTAGAGGCTATATCGTCAGGGAAATAGGGGATATCACAGAGTATGTCTCCTGCCCATTCGGACAGCGGCTTGCCTGTGGCGGGGTCGAGACACTGCTCATAGAGGCGCATGAAAGCGTCTGGGCGTGTCGTGTTTGTGGCTTCGGCGATATTGTCGCACAGGAATCCTGTACGCGCCATGCAGGCCGATACCCAGGGGGCCGACTGTGGCTCGGACGAGGCTATGAGCGAGGCATAGATCTCGAGAATCCTGTGTGCGGTCGGGTCGCCGGGGGCCATGAAAGGAGCTGATTGTGGTGCCGTGAGGCAGAACAGTGGGAAAACAGACCCGGCTGTGCGTCCGCGCATGGTGGTGAGCAGTGTCGCAGACTTGCGGGCGATGAAATCGTAGATGGTGGGGTAATATATCCTTGTCTGCGCATCCTGGGTTATCAGCCTGTCATAATCGCGCAGCGGCACGGCCTTGAGCGCGGCAGGATCCGAGAGGGCTTCGTCCACGAGGCCGTTCACCACCATCGCGAACTGGCGGCCATTCCATTCTGTATAAAGTTCGGGAAGGGGAGTGAGAGGGGTGTCGCGGCGGTCATAGACCCACGATTTGGCCATATATAGTGATGTGTAGATGTCGGCCCGGAGCAGGTTGGCCAAAGCCCTCGCTGCGGGCGATTTGAGAGTGTGGCCTACGCTGTCCACACGGCTGATGGCGGCCGGGATGCTGTCGGTATCGGTCATGGCCTGAGCCAGATACCAGTCGGTGAGCGCGCGTAGTGCCGCGGGATCGTTGCCTGTCTTTAGGGCGGCCGCAAGTGAGGCGTCGGCGTTCTTGACCACCGTCTTGGGATAAGCGAAATCCGGTGTGCTGAACTGTTGCGCGAAGGCGGTGATGCCCATGATTGCGGCAAGCAGAGTCGAGAAGAAACGTGTCATTATAGTTGAGGGATTTGTTCAGTTATTTCTGTCAGGTATTATAGCGGCGATGTCCGCCATGACTCTGGGTGCAGGGCGGACATCGTGATGTGCGGTGTCTGAAGAGGTGTTCCGGGGTCAGCGTCTTGAGCTTTTCCTATCCTTGTCCGGCTTCTGTCCGCCACGGTGCTCGCGATGCTTCTTCATGAGGTCGCGTGTGAAATCACGCTCGGCATCCTTGAACTTGAGCATCTGGCGCGGTGTGAGGATTGATTTGAACTCCTTGTAGTATTTCATCTCGATCTCAGCCTCCTTGGCCTTGACCTCAAACTGTGCCTCGGCGGCCTTCTCGGTCTCGAGTTCCGTTGCCTTGTCACCTTTTTTGGTCACGTCGCGGCACAATTTGCGTGCCTGGCTCTGCACCTTGCGCAGCTCGGCGTCCATGCGGTCGAGGACGGGCGCGAAACGCACTTTTTGGTCGTCGCTGAGGTCGAGTTTCTTGGCCATGTACTCGTTCTTGTACTGCTGTATCTCTTTCATCCATGCCTCGCGCTCGGCTTTTGAAGGTGTCTGTGCCGAGGAGGCGAGAAGGGTGAGGGCGGCTACTAAAAATAATATGAATCGTCGCATAGCTTGCCTGAATTAAATGTCTGTCGTCTGTGGTTCGTAGTCAATGTCTGTCTCGGAGAGCGAGGCCGGTACGAATCCGTCGTCATAGAGGTCTTCCATGATGGTATAGTCGTCCATCATCCCCTGCGAGGTGAGGTAGTCGCCCATGAACTGCTCGTTGCCCAGCGCCTTGGCAAAGGTCGCGCTGTTCTCTATGCCGAGTCCGGCCGACGAGCGCATGAGGTCGAACATATTCATCATGCACCATACGCCGAGGAACATGGCGGCCATGTATATATACGGCCTGACCTTCTGCCACAGCGAGCGTGGCACGACGCGGGGAGCAGGCTCCTCCCACTCGCGGCGGGGCAGCGAGGCCGCCATCCGTGCCGCGAAATCTTCGAAATAGCCCTCGGGGACGGTCATGCCGTCACGTCGGTCCACTTGCTGGAGTATATCTTTCATCTGAGTAATCGTTTTAGTGTTTAGACTTATGAAGGGCGTGACGGTTTAATCGCTGTCGGCAAAAAACTGCTCTATTTTTTTTACGGCCAGATGGTATGAGGCTTTGAGGGCCCCGACCGATGTGCCGAGTATCTCGGACATCTTCTCATATTTCATGTCGTCGTAATAGCGCATATTGAATACGAGCCTCTGTTTCTCGGGCAGACGGGCTATGGCTTCGCGCAACTGCTTGGCCAGCTCGTCGCCGTCGATATCCTTGTCGGCCTCGATGAGGTTGATGAGGTGGCTCTCCTCGTCGTCTATCGAGAGGCCGAGGCGCTTGCGCTCTTTCTCGAGGTGCGTGATGCTCTCGTTGATGGCTATCTTGTAGAGCCAGGTCGAGAGCTTGGCGTCGCCGCGAAAATTCTCGATGTTCTGCCATGCCTTCATGAATGTGTTCTGCAGCAGGTCGTTGGCGTCTTCGTGACTCTGCACCATGCGGCGGATCTGGCGATAGAGCGGTTCGGTATAGAGCCGTATCATCTCGCCGAAGGCTTCGCGGCAGGTGGCAGGGTCGCGCAGTCGCGCCACCAGGCTGTCGTTGTCGAGATTCATGTCGTTGGCCATATCGGTTGGTGTCAATGATGGATTAAGAACAAAATTAAGTCTTTTTCGCGTGATTTGCAGTTAACATAAGTTAAAATTACAGTAGGGACAAAAGAAACAGGCCCGGCTGCGTGCCGGGCCTGTCTGTCATTTCATATCCAGTGGTTGTCAGAGTTTGTAAACCTCGGAGCCGGCGAGGAGGAAGCAGCCGGTGCCGTAGTCGTCAAAGTCGGGCTTCGAGTCGTATGCCACGGGCTGGCCGTCCTTGGGCTCCTTGCCTGTGCCCTGCACATAGCCCAGATAACCGTTGGGATGTACGGCATCGTTGACCATGGCGTTCCAGCCCTTGGCCAGCACGGGCATGAATTTCTTGCTGTCGAGCAGGCCGGTGCGTACGCCGTATGCCATGCCGTAGACAAAGAGGGCGGTGCCTGTCAGTTCCTTGCCGCCGAAATCATCGGGGTCGGCGAGCGAGACGTTCCAGAATCCGTCGGGGCGCTGGCACTTGGCAGCGGCCTCGAGCATGGCCTTGAGGTCGGCTTCATAGAAGGGGCGGTAGGGGTCGTCTGCGGGAGTCTCCTCGAGCACCTTGACGAGGGCTGCCACTACCCAGCCGTTGCCGCGGCTCCAGTAGCACTGCTTGCCGTTGGGTGTCTTGTAGGGAGGCACGAAATCCTTGTCACGCCACCAGAGGCCCTCTTTCTGGTTGTAGAGGCCGCCGGCAAGTGTGTCGCGGGTCCACTTGTACATGTGGTAAGCCTTGTCGTAGTAGCGGCGGTCGCCGGTGTCGTGGCCGAGCTTGGCCAGGATGGGCATACCCATCTGGATGGCGTCGATCCATGTCCAGTCATCGTTCTGCGGTGTGTTGATGAGCATGTTCATCGTGCCTTTGGTCTTGGTGAGCATGTGGGGCTCGGGGGTGAGACGGTAGAGGTCGATGTATGTCTGCGCACAGCAGTAGTTGTCGGCGTTGCGGGTGGTGGTGTCGTCGCGGCGCATGCCCCACTTGAAACCGTCGGCCCAGTCGTGGGCATAGTCATAGTAACGGTTGTCGGGATAGATCGAGTGGAGTGCCATGAGGCCCTCGAAATAGACGGCGCGGGTCCAGATGTTGGCCTCGTAGACCTTCTTGCGCGAGTAGTAGGGTATCCCCTGCAGAGGGTCGGGATGGTTCTTGAGATAGTGGTCGTTGACCTTGACGAGGGTCTTCAGGGTCTCCTGACGCGGAGGGAGCTTGGTCATGTCGGCCGCCCCGGCAGTGGGGATGAGCATCGCGGCTCCGAGAAGGGCTAAAACAAGTTTTTTCATTGATGATTGGTTTAAAGTGATTTCTTGGTAGGGTAGGGAATCAGTATTTCACCGGGGTCAGTGTCACCTCTGTGGTGAGTCCCGAGGGGGTGACGGGCCAGTCGCCGAAACTGAACTGGCGCGCACCGGTGACACTGTTGATGTTGGTGTCCTTGAAACGGCGCCATTTCACACCGCGTTTCTCGTAGTCACGTATGCGGTTGGCCTGCAGGTTGGTCACGTCAATCTCCATGCGGTTGAGGCCCGGCTTGAGCAGGCTGCCGATGTTGAGGGTATAGGGGACGCTCCACACTGTCCCGGCATCCTGTCCGTTGACACGCACGCGGGCGCTCTCGCGCAGGTTACCAAGCGAAAGTTCCCAGTCTGAGGCGTCAACCCCCTCGGGCATCGTGAACTCGACGGCATAGCGGCCTGTGGCGGCGTTGACCTGCAGGCGCGGGTCATCAAGTGTGGTCCAGTCGACAGGACGCCCTATGGCGAATGTGTCGGCTACTGCGGGCTCGCTCTCGGGGAATGTCAGGGTCCATCCTTCGGCAAGAACCAAGGGTGTGCCCTTGCTCTCGACATATTTCCAGGGTTCGGCTGTGACATCGCCGGGGAATGTCTTGAGCAGCAGTGACTCGCCGGGGCGCACCTGCAGGCGTACACTGGCATTGCCGTCGGCTGTGGCACGCATCTGTGCCTTGCCCTTGCGGCCTGTGAGGGGGTCGAATATCATCGCGCTTCCGGCAGGGACGGCAAGGTCTATCCATCCGTCGACAGTGCGGTCGCACAGCAGTGACATGAAATAGTTGTGTCCACCCGCCTCGTTGCGGCGACGGATCATCGACAGCCCTGCCTCACGTCCGGGTTCGGGGGTGACACCTGTCATTGCCAGACCCTCGGTAACGGTGGGTGCATAGATGAGCTTTCCCTTGCCGAACTGGTGGACAGACGGTGTGACGGTGAAGTCGGGGAGCTCGGCGGCAATCTTGCCGAAGCTCTCGCGGCGCGCGTCCAGATGTCCCAGGCCCGGTACATCGGCGGGGAGCGACCCGGTGAAGATGACGGTGGCACCCTCGCGGGCAAGGTCAAGGAGACGCTTCAGCGACTGTGGCTGCATCATCTTGACCGAGGGGACGATGACGGCGCGGTGACGCGTATCACCTTTCGAGCCTATGGTACCGTCGGGCCGCACGTTGAGCACACTGAGAAGCGAGTCAGACACATAGTCGAGGTCATATCCGGCATTGACGACATCGGTGACACTCTGCTTGATGTCGGGCATGCGCTGCTGCATCTTGTGGATGTCGAACATCAGGTAGGGATTGCCGTCCTGACGGTGGAGTATGTCGTCGAGGGGGAAATAAAGCAGGAAATCTGCGTCCGGGCTTCCGGCAGTGAGGAACGACTGGACACGGGTTATGTAGCCGAAAAGCCCCGAGGCATCCTGCCACATCGAGTTGGTGGGAGATACGTTTATTGAGGCGTAGAACAGCCATCCGGGGAAATCCACGCCCTTGGGCGAATACGGGGCCCCGTGGAAATAGACGTGGTTGACACCCGAGCAGAGCATCTGGTCAATCTCGGGCTTGCAGCGGGCAAGCGAGGTGTGGAAATGCTCTGTGAGCCATGTCAGTGTCTCGGCAGAGGTGAGGGGTTTCCCGGCAAGGTGTGCCGCTGACGAGGCGAACTTGAGCACGGCGGGGTCGGCATCGCTGGGGCGCGAGGGGCCGCTGTCGGGCATACGGGGTATGTTGAAATCGCTCTTGCCGAACGACTCGCACTCGGGGATGTCGACAGCCGCGTAGAGGTCGAGGATATTGGCTGGCGAACCGTGAGACTGGTTGCGGATGCGGGCGCCGTGGCTGTGGGCCCAGTCGGTCCACACGCGGGTGAAATGCTCCTCGAGCATCCAGCCGAGGGTGCGGCGGTAGTCGCTGACCACACGGGCGCGCAGCTCGGTGTGGCCCCCCTCTCCCTCGAACTCGGGCAGATACTGCTCAAGACGGTATCCGTGGTCGGCCTCGAAGCGGTCGAGCAGACCTTCGGTCCAGTCAGAGCCATAGACCTCGTACGAGTCGTTGAAGAACGAGTTGGGCATTATATCCTCGCGACCCTTGAAGGCGCGGTCGAAGCGGTCGAGATATTTCTTGACGGCGACGCTGTCATAGTGGTTCATCACATATCCCTCGCCTCCGGGAGCGGCACGTTTCACCTTCTGGAAGGTGCGTCCCGTGAAGAGGGCATAGACTGTCCAGTCGCCACCCTTGGGAGCCTTCCAGTCGAGGATTCCATCCTTATTCACCTTCGATGTGATATCGAGACGGCGCTCGCCGTTGACGGCCATGACCTTCTGGAGTGTGGCCACGGGCTGCTGCTTCTCGTCTGAAGGCATCAGCTTCTCCTTGACACGCTTTCCGCCCGGCACGGTAATCTTTTCGGTGATATGCTTGCGCGCACTCTCGCCGACGGTGACCTCCGGGCCACCGAACGGCCAGCCGGTGCCGTTGTTCATGTCTATCTGCAGGCCGAGGCGCTTCCCCTCGGCAGTGGTGTGGGCCAGCATATCCATCCACTTGTCCGAGAGATAGGGGATGTCGTTGGCTTCGTTGTCCTGCACGCCGTAGATAGGTGTTATCTCGACACCGCCGAGACCCTGACGGGCAAATTCGGAGAGGTTGTAGGTCAGCCCCTCGGGGTCGACCGCGCTGCCCAGCCACCACCAGCGCACGAAGGGGCGGTTCTCGGTCGTGACCTCATACCAGTCGGTGACGTCGGCTGCCGAGGCCGAGAGGGGCAGAAGCGAAAGAATCAGTAATTTTTTAAACTTGTTCATGGGCGTTGAAGGGTTATGGCCATAATGCCGATGACGACGTCGCGGCCCAGTGTCGAGAGGGTCAGCGACTCGAGTTCTTTTGACGGGTCGACGGGGAGGTCTACCAGCACACCTGCACCGCCGGGGAAGTTGCGGCCGTTGGTCAGGCCAAGCTCCATGCCCGGGTCTATGGGCACGTGGAATCCGGCAATCTCGTCAAGCAGGTTGCGGCTCACGCGGCCATCGGTGAAACTGATGCGGTAGGGTGTGGCGGCTCCCCCGGGCTGGGCGTATGCGTGGTCGTCGGTGAAGAAATCCTGCTCGACAGGTGCCCAGTTGAGGGGATTGACCAGCGGGAGGGATGTCGATGTGCCGTCGGTATAGTTTGCCTTTAGCATACCGCTCTCCATTCCCCACTGCATGTGGTTGACGCTGCCCGCCATGAGCAGGTAGATGTGCGAGGCAGCCCCCGAGAGGGGTACGGATGCAGAGTCGGGATAGTTGTCCCAGAGGGTGGTGAACATGATGTTCCGTCCCTCGGAGGGGAGGCTGAACGGCACACCTATCGGTGTCACGATGGTGTCGCCATTGTCGGCGAGGAGTTTGCGCAGCCCCGAGTCGTCGATGTCGACCGTGAGCTTGGGATGGCACCATTCGCCCACTCCCTGTGTGGGGAGCTGGAGGGTGGTGACGTCGGGACGCGGCGAGAGATAGCTGTTGCGGAAGATGTCGGTCACGCTCGAGTTGTATGCGCTGTCGATGCGCACAGGCTCGCACCTGGCACCCTCGACAGCTGTGAAATCGGCGGGAAGGGGCTTGACGAGGGGCTCGGAGTCCGATACGGTCGCCTCCCACCATACCAGCGGACCGGCGGCCATCTCCGTGAAGGTCACGGGGCCTTCTTTGCGACCGTTGCCTGTGGGTGTGCCCTTGACAGGCTTGTCACGGCGCAGGGTGACGGTGCTCTTGCCCGGTTTGGTGATATCTATTGATATGCGGGGCTCGCCTATCGAGGTCGCCACTGCTGTGGCGGGTGCCTCCTTGCCGTCAATCTCGACTTTGCCGAGGGCTGAGGCAGGTACGGTGAGGCGCAGTTTCGTCCCGGCGGGATAGCGGTTGTCGATGACGTAGGTGTCGGTGTCTCCCTGACGTGTGAAGCTGTATGCAATGTCGGGGAGTGTGATGGATGCCTCGTTCCACCCTGAGGGGAAACCGGGAATCACGTCGACACGCGGATCTGAGCCGATACGCGCGGGGCGTATGCCGTACAGGCCCTCGGTTATGGCACGGCTCCAGACGCCGATGGGGTCGGCAAAGTCGCGGTAACACTCGCCACGGGCGGCGTCATACTGGCTTATCTGACCGAAATTCAGCGGCGAGGCACCGACATACATATTGTCTATCACGGTACCCTTCATCAGCTTGAATGCCTCGTCGGGGCGTCCGGCCTGCCAGTAGGCGAGGGCGGTGTGCATCACCTCGGCTATGGCAACGTTGTTGATGCTCCACGAGTAGGGCTTCCAGCAGGTGGTCGAGAGGGTGTAGAGGTCTTCGTCAACCCCGTCGGCCTCGACGGGAATGTGCGGTATGTTCCGGTCGACATAGACTGTGGCCGCGTAGTTGCGGAAGGGGTCTGCGACCTCGGAGTCTATGGCGTGATAGACGGTCCACAGGGCTGCGGCGGGATGGAGGCGTCCGTCAGGACCATAGTCCTTGAACTCAGCCCAGTGACCGCGGCTGTCCATCCACAGCACGCTGTCGATGGCACGTCCGATGGCTTCGGCCTCGGCACGATAGGGGGCCGGATTCTCGCCTATCGCCTCGGCAACATCGGCGGCGATGCTGTTGGCCAGCATATTGTATGCCGACGAATGCGTGACCGAGCCACCGCTGTAATAGAGGGCGTCGCTGGCCCAGATGCAGCAGTAGGCGTCGTAGAGATGGTCGCCGTCGGGGTCGAAGTTGCGTTTCTCCCAGTCGAGGTGCAGCTTGACAACGGGGAAAAGCTCACGCATCGCGGCGGTGTCGGCGGTATGACGGAAATGGCGCAGCAGTGCGTCGGCATAGACAAGGTTCATGTCGTAGTGCGACATCTCGTCCTTCTTGCCGGGGCGGCGGCAGATGTATCCGTTGCTATACATGGGTGTGCCCCAGCGTTTTTCCGAGCGGGCAAGGTTGAGCACCGAGTCCTGGCGCGGATGCTCGAAGACGGGGGGAATGTCTGTGATCTGGTTGGCTGCGTAGGTGCGGAAGTGTGTCAGCGCACGGTCGTGAAGCCCGAGGGCGTCACCGGCGTATGCACCGCGCCAGCCCAGGTGCGGTGTGCGCCATCCAATCGAGCCGTGCAGCCATGCCTCGCCGCTCCAGATGCCGTCGGCAGCCACGGAAAGGGCTCCACCTATGGGATTGAGCCAGGGGTCGGGAGTATTGATGGTGAGGGCCGATGCCAGTCCGGCGCGCTCGGCCTCGGCCTTGTCGAAGAGTGCTGCGAGCTTCTTGCCGGTCACGGGTGTCTCTCCGGCGGGGAAAAGTGCCAGATAGCGTGTCTGGCCGGGTTTGAGGGTGATGGTGCCCTCGTATGAGGGGAGATCTGTGAGCGTGTGGGCATCTGTGGGGAGTACAAGCGAGATTGTCTTGCGCTCCTTGACGCCATACTCCACGGTCACGACACCATCCTTGCCTACGTTATATATGTTGCCCTTGCAATATTCGGGTTTGAGGTCGAAGCAGTCAGGCTTGTCGACGCCGAGGTCTCCCTCGCGCGAGAATTTCTTCTCGGCCACGCCGCCGAAGCGTACTCCGACGGTCTGTTTCTGCTTTGTGGTGTTGGTAATCCTCCACAGCGCGGCATCTGACGAGCGGAGCACCTGGGCCTCGACCGTCACGCCACCCTGCTCATAGTCCATGCGTCCCGGAGTATAGGTGGCTGTGCAGCTCCCTGCCGGGAGCGTGAGCAGGAGATTGCCACCCATGCGTGGCAGGTAGACGCCAAACTCGGGGGTGTCGCTGCAGTCGATGCGGAAGCCCGTATGCGCTCCGTAGAGTCCGCGTATGAATTTGCGTGTGCCGTCTATGGTCACCGCACCTGTGCCGTCAGGAGTGGGACGGTAGTGCAGCGGACGGCTCTCAGCCGAAGCTGAAAGCCCGGCTGCCGCGATAGCGACCGCGGCAGTCAGGCTGATTAAACTTTTCTGATTCATCTGTCGGTCTGATTCGTTGTCAGGGCAGAGGCTTGATGCCCTCCCATTTCACGTTCCATGTTCCGTCTTTGGGGAAACCGGGATTCTCTGTCTCGCAGCCGTCCCATCCGGCGGTCATCAGTGCCACGGCTGTGAGCAGGCCGCCGTTACCGGGCAGGTAGCAGCGCAGGCGCTTGTCCTGATAGTTGTGGCCGTTGGGCAGATATGTGTTGGTGCGCTTGTCCATGAGCAGGGCGTTGATGGCCTTCTCGGGCTGTCCGAGGCGCACGGCGCACATGGCTGTGGTGGGATAGTCCCAGCCCCAGGTGCGCCCCCAGTTCCAGTTGTCATATATCCAGTCGAATGTGTTGTGCATCAGGTCTTCGCGTACCAGAGGCGACTGCGGCAGCACGCCGAGGGCTGCAAGCACTGCCATGTGGTCTGAGGTGAAGCGTACATCCTTGTATGTGTCGAGTGCGGTCTCGGCTGCAAGATAGAGCGAGTCCTGTGCGGCGAGGGGTGAGAGCTTGTCGATTATCTCATCCCACTCCATGTTGCGGCGCTCACCCTTGCGCTCACGCCATTTCTGTGCGGTGTTGAGTGCAAAGTGCCAGTAAGAGAGCTCGAAGGGGGGATTGACTGTCTCTGCGGCACGCAGGGTCTCCTGTGCGGGGATTGCGCCACGGAGTATGTAGCGGTTGCCGAGGCCGTCATATTCGGCGAACGATGCCATGAAATCGGCTGTCTGCTGCACGAGGTCGTAGTACTGTGCGATGACCGAGTCGTTGGGGTTGGCGCGATAGAGCAGCTCGGCAAGATAGATGAGGTGGGGCTGCTGCCATATCAGGAACGAGCCTACCTTTGAGGGGGCCTCGGTACCCGAGGGGTCTGTCATCTTCATCCAGCGCAGGCCCTCGAAACCCTGACGGGCGGCTATCTCGCGGGCAATATCCTTGACCGAGTCATACCAGGGGAGGGTGCGGCCAAGCAGGTCTTCGTGGCCGTAGAGGGCAAACTGTGCCTGATGCCACCAAATCATCTCCATGTGGAACTTGCCGAACCACGAGTTATAGGTGAGGCCGGTCTCCTGCGGAGGTGTTGAGCCCGCACACTGTGTGGCCAGAAGATACTGCGACAGCACCACGCGGCGCTCGAGCTCGGAGGCACGGGGGTCAGTACATTCGCTGAAATCGACGACGCCGCCCTTCTTCCAGAAGCCCTGCCAGTAGTCTGAGGCGGCCTTCTCGGCTCCCTCGAATGTCTCAGCAGCTGCAAGCTCGGGCATATCGGGGGTAAACTCGGCGGTAAAGCTCCATGTGTCCTCGGTGGGGGTGAGCACCACCTTGTTGCGTCCCTGCATTGCGGGGGCCTCCGAGCCCTGCCATGAGAGGGTGACGTAATATGTGGTCGAGTCGAGCTTGTGGCTCAGTATCGCCTGGTTCCCTTCGAGACGTACAATCTCGGTGAGGTGGAGGTCGTCTTTGGTCCAGTCGCAGGCGTCATCGGCGTGTCCGCCTGTCGGATAGGGGAAGCGGAGGCTGACGGGGATATGTTTGCCCGAGGTGATGGATGCAGCGACCATATCCTTCTCGGGGTCTACGGTGGTGCTGACCTTGACAGGTGCGCCGTCAACCGAGAAATCGGATGTGATGAGGCCGTTCCACATATCGAGCTTCTGGTCTATGGCAGTGACCTGGTCGGGATTGAGCCCGTCGAATCCGATTGCGCCCAGATGCAGGCGGTGGGGATTGACACGATAGTAGTTGGCGGCATCCTTCTGGCGTCCGTCCTCGTTGAACTGCACGGCATAGGGCTCCTGACGCCCACGGCCGAAATCATAATCCTTGAGGGTCTCCTGACGGGTGAGGTTCTTGGTGTTGACGAACGAGTGCCATCCCCACTGGCTCTGGGTACCCAGGGGCACACCGTTGCGATAGAGCTCGGGGAAGCTCTGCAAGCCTGTGACATCGACGGTGAAGGCAAACTCTCCATTGCCCACAGTGAGCGAGGCAAGTGTGTCAATCGCCGTGATATGAGGGTTGTTGCGCTCAACAAGCGCCTGACGGTCTATGGTGGCGTTGGCCTGGGTGCAGCTCTCGATCGAGAGGGCGGCGGCACACACGGCCGACCATAATACAAGTGACTTTGTCGACATAGTGATGAAGGGGTGATTTAAGGTTCCTTTTTTGCAAAGTTAGCTATTTTTTTCAATAAACCGAGCATATATCGGCATTAAATCCTGATATGGGGTTGACGAATGACTGAAAATCGGTGTTGGAGGGTGAAAAATGACAATCCGCCCCGCTTTCCGGTTGATGCGGAGAGCGGGGCGGAGGTGACGGTTGGTCCTGTGCTGTTATTTCTTTGCCGGATTCTTGGCAGGAGCTTCCTTGGCGGGCTGGGGGCGCTTCAAGCGCAGCACCTGTGCCGAGCGTGACGGCAGGTAGAGCTTGAGCCATTCACGGCCGGAGGGAGCGAAGAGCGGGTCGGTCTGGGTGAGGTGACTGACGGTCTCGTCGATGTTGCCATATCCGCCAAAGACGGGATTGTCTGTCGAGAGCACTACCTCATACTCTCCGGCGGGGGCGAGTATGCCATAGCCTGTGAACGACTTGGTGGGGCTGAAATTGAACACGAACACGAGGTCGCCGCGCATATAGGCCAGCACCTGGTCGTCGTCCTTCTCCCACAGCTTGACCACAGGAAGGGCCTGGAAATTGTAGACGCCCGAGATGAGGTGTATCATGGCATTGTCAAAATCGTTGAGATAGCCGTATTTCAGCTCTGAACGGTCTACAAGATCCCACTGGCGGCGGGCATACTTGTAGCTCCAGCCGTTACCCTCGCGGGGGAAGTCTATCCACTCGGGATGTCCGAACTCGTTGCCCATGAAATTGAGGTAGCCTCCGTTTATGGTCGAGGCGGTGACAAGGCGTATCATCTTGTGCAGGGCCATGCCTCGGGCCACGACCATGTTGTCGTCATCCTTCATCATGTGCCAGTACATCTCCTTGTCTATCAGTCGGAAGATGACTGTCTTGTCGCCTACGAGGGCCTGGTCGTGGCTCTCGACATACGATATTGTCTTCTCGTCGGCGCGGCGGTTGGTGAGCTCCCAGAATATCGAGGTGGGTTTCCAGTCCTCGTCCTTCTTCTCCTTGAGCGTCTTGATCCAGTAGTCGGGAATGCCCATGGCCATGCGGTAGTCGAATCCCATGCCGCCGTCCTTGATGGGGAGGGCAAGTCCGGGCATGCCGCTCATCTCTTCGGCGATGGTGATGGCCGAGGGATTTATCTTGTGAATCAGCTTGTTGGCAAGCGTAAGGTATGTGATGGCATTGGTGTCCTGCGAGCCGTTATAGTAGTCGCCATAGCTGCCGAACGCCTGTCCGAGTCCATGCGAGTAGTAGAGCATCGATGTCACGCCGTCAAAGCGGAATCCGTCGAAGCGGAACTCCTGGAGCCAGTATTTGCAATTGGAGAGGAGGAAATTGATTACATCGTCCTTGCCATAGTCGAAGCAGAGCGAGTCCCATGCCGGATGCTCGCGGCGCGAGTCACCATAGAAATACTGGTTGTACGAGCCGTCGAGGCGTCCGAGGCCCTCGACCTCGTTCTTGACGGCATGCGAGTGTACGATGTCCATGATGACGGCGATGCCGAGCTCGTGGGCGCGGTCGATGAGGCTCTTCAGTTCCTCGGGTGTGCCGAATCGCGACGACGGGGCGTAGAAGCTCGACACGTGATAGCCAAACGAACCATAGTAGGGATGCTCCTGGATGGCCATGATCTGGATGGCGTTGTATCCGTCCTTGGCGATTCGGGGGAGTATCAGGTCGCGGAACTCGGTATAGGTGCCGATGCCCTCTTTCTCCTGTGCCATGCCGATGTGGCACTCATATATAAGGAGGGGGCGTGTGTCGGGACGGAAACGGCGCACCTTCCATCTGTATGGTTCGGGATCCCATACCTGTGCCGAGAAAAGATGGGTGTGCTCGTCCTGTACGACACGTGTGGCATAGGCGGGGATGCGTTCACCCTGACCGCCATCCCAGCGCACCAGCATCTTGTAGAATTCGCCGTGGTGCAGGTCGTCGGGTTTCATCTTCAGCTCCCAGACGCCGTTGGGTTTGGACTTGAGGGCATATTTCTTCAGCTCTTTCCATTTCGAGAAATCGCCGATGAGGGTTATCGAGGTGGCATTTGGTGCCCATTCGCGGAATACCCATCCGCCGTCGGCGGTGCGGTGCAGTCCGAAATAGTTATGGGCATTGGCAAAGGAGTCGAGCGAGCCGTCAGGGCCGCACAGTTCGGCCTCCTTGCGCAATACGTCTTCATGGCGTCCGGTTATAGCCTCGGCATACGGTTCAAGCCAGGGGTCATTCTTGAGGATGTTGAGAGTCTTTTTTTTCATTATGTGTGGGGTGATTATAATCGACCGAATTGTGTTTCACCCACAAACTTACGAAATTCCCCGTCAACCAGCAAGAAAACCATCGAAAAAAATGTGAAAACATAGTGCGCGCACCATGGAATGGAATACACTATTGTATGCCAGGCTAATCCGAGGGTGGAAGATGACTGTATGTGTTAATTAGATTAAAATATTGTAAATGTTATATTAGGAGTAATTTAATGTAATATATTGAAAATTAGCTATATAATATGTTTGTTGATATTTGTGTTTTAACAGTTGTAATTTTTATGAATGGGGATAAACCGTATTTGATGACAAATATTAACATTTGGATGCGTGCTGTTTGTTAAATTTAGAGATATGCTTTAACATTTTGCACAGATTTAGTGAAATTGGGTTACAATCGGGCTTTTTGTGGAGCAGTGGCTGGCGGGGATTTGTGGTGGTTTGGCTTTGTGGCTCAGAATGAGTAACTTTGTGATGCCTTAAAGCTAAGACCGGTGTGAAAACCGATTTAAATCCCGTTCAGAAAACATCAATATGATTCTTCAGAAATATCTTCTTCCCATACTTACCCTCTGCCTTTCGGCAGTCACCGCCGATGCGGTTCAGCCCTCCAAAGGACTCCCTCTTCCGGCTGTACATGCCAAGGCGACAGATGCGCTTGCGTCGGCAACTCCGTTTATGTCTGACGCCATCGCCAATGCCAGGCTCAACTCTCCCTTCCTCTCCGCTGCAATCGAGGCACAGAAAGCCGCTGCCGACGAGACCGACGCGCTCATTGAGGACATCAAGAGCTATGCCGCCGGTTTTCTCGGTACCCGCTACCGCCTCGGCGCATCGGGCCCCAACAGGTTTGACTGCTCGGGTTTCACGAGCTATGTGTTCAGGAATTTCGGGTTCGACCTCAACCGTGACTCGCGTTCGCAGTTCAAGCAGGGCGAGAGCGTGGCCAAGGATGAGCTCCGTCCCGGCGACCTTCTCTTCTTCTCAAGCCGTTCGAGTGGCAAAGGCCGTGTGGGACACGTGGCCATGGTGGTCGATGTTAATGCCGACGGCTCATGCACATTTATCCATGCATCGACCAAGCATGGTGTCACATATCAGAAATTTCCCGACGGCGGTTATTATTCGCGCCACTATATCGGGGCAAAACGCATTGTGGGTACCGGTGAGTTTGCCGGTGCATGACCCCTACGGCAATATATTCGAAATATAAAGGAAAGCAATCTTTTTGACAGTCGTGGAGCCCGAATCAACGGGCTCCATGATTTTTTATGGCCGCTTATGCAAAAGGCCGCCCGTGGAGTGCGATTCACATCGTCGGCTCACGGACGGCATTTTGTTCACCTAACCTTCATTGGCTTGATAAAAAATACGACTGTTGTTTCTGTATGACTTTACTTGGTCCCATCCCGGGATTGTCTGCTGCAAAGTTAAGGATAAATGACAGACAAGCAGTTATCATTATTACGGTTTGTCTTACCAATTACTACGCGTCTACAGGAGTATGCCTGTCTTTTTGTGCTGCCTTGCTCACGGTGACGAGCCATACGCCGCAGAAAATCAGCACCACGGCTCCGATCTTGACAGGTGTGAGGCGGTCGAGGCCCATCACTATGCCTGTGGCGGTGGCGACGACGGGCTGGACGTAGTTGTACATCCCCACGAGGGTGGGGCGCAGGTTCTTCTGGCCTATCATGATGCAGATGTATGCCAGGAATGTCGCGAAGACCACGACGTAGGCGACGGCCCACATCTCGGCAGGTGTGACAAGGTGCCAGTCGGTGGTCATGGTGCGGCTGAATGAGGCCGGAAGAAGGATGACGGCAGCGAAAGTGAACATCCACTTCATCAGCGTCACCACCGAATATTTCTTGATGAAATTGCGGTAGAATGTCAGGTATAGGGCATAGCTGAGCTGGGCCGTGAGCACGAGTATGTTGCCGAGGGTGGGATTGTCACCTTTGACGCCGCTCGATGTGCCGCTCAGCACAAGCATCAGCGCGCCGGTGGCGCCGAGTACGATGCCGCCGACTTTCTTGAGTGTGATTGGCTCGCCGAGGATGACGGCGGCGAGCACCATCACCCACAGAGGCATCGTCGTGGTGATTATGGAGGCGTCGCCCGGCGAGGTGAACCCTACACCGAAGATGTAGCATCCCTGATTGAACAGTATGCCGAGCATGGCAGCTCCGGCCAGCCTGAGCAGGTCGGGGAGGGGGACATGCTCGCGGCGTGTGAAGAGTGATGCCGTCCAGAAGAGTATCGCCGCTCCGGCGATGCGGAAATTTGTCATCAGCAGGGGGGTAATTGTCCCTGCTGCCATGGCCATCTTGGCCACGGGCGCCATCAGCCCCCACATTGTGTTGGCACCTGCCATCGCCAGATGCCCTTTAAGTCTGAAATTTTTCATACCTTTGTCGGAAAATCGGCGCAAAATTACTCAAAATTTCCCGGATTAATGCAAAATATATTTCATCCTCTTTTTGATGCCGGAGGTATCAGGGCTTTCTATACGGTGCGTGGCGACGTGGGTGCCACGCCTGGCCCCTATGACGGTTTCAATGTCTGTCACTATACAGGCGATGACCCTGTGCATGTCGAGACGTGCCGGAGGGAGCTTGCCTCGTGGGCGGGGATAGGTGAGGACAATGTCGTCATTCCCCGCCAGACCCACTCGGTGCGTGTGGCCGTGACAGGGGAGGGCGGGGTGCCGTCGACCGAGGGTGTCGATGCCCTCGTCACCCGGCGCCACGGTGTGGTGATAGGCGTGAATACCGCCGACTGTGTGCCTGTGGTGATGGCCGACCCCGTGGCGCATGTCATCGGCGTGGCCCATGCCGGATGGCGAGGAGCAGTAGGCGGGATTGTCGGCAATACGGTGGCTGCGATGATTGAGCTCGGGGCTGTAATGGAGAGGCTCAGGGTTGTCTTCGGCCCTTCGATCTGTACGTCGTGTTTCGAGGTCGGCGAGGAGGTGGCGGCCCGCTTCCCTGAGAGTGCCGTCAAGAGGCGCCCGGAGTGGGCGAGGCCACATGTCGACCTGCACGGATACATCACCTCAGAGCTTATCTCGCTCGGTGTCTGTGCGTCTGCGGTCGCCCCGTTCGACAGGTTGCTCTGCACCCGCTGCCATCCGGCGCGGTTCTTTTCGGCGCGTGCACAAGGTGTCACGTCGGGAAGAGTGTTCACATTTGCCTATTTAGACTGATTCTAAATAGTGAGTATGTGTCTTATTGTCTGTTTTACTGCATATAAAATGTTGTGAATTAAAAAGTTGTGTGCGGATATCTGACGATTTAACAATTCGGTGTCTAAGTATTTGCATTTGCAAATAACTTGTTATCATTCTGAAAGTTAACGATAGCTCCACGGCGTTCCACGCATGATTTCAGGCAATATATCCCTAATCTGTTGAGTATCATATTCATTAAATATATTTTAAAAAAACAAGAAATTCGGGCTATTGATTTTTAGAAAAATTATTAGGAAATTTGCAAACGTATTGCCTCGCCCCGGAGGGTGGCGGCGACATAAACTCTCACCTCAAAAACTGTTTCAAGCTTAAGTCAAACAACACGATGCAAAGCAAGTACTCACAGATGTGGGACGAGTGTCTCAGGATTATCAAGGACACCATCCCCGACGAACAATTCAGCTTATGGTTCAGCCCGTTGTCGTTCATCCGCTATGCCGACAACCAGCTCACCATATCCTGCCCGTCTGAGTTTTTCGTCGAGCAGCTCGAGGAACGCTATGTGCGTCTGCTCGGGCTCACGCTCAAGCGTGTGTTTGGCGACGGCCTGAGACTTGTCTACAAATTCCCCGTCATCGGCGGAGATCCGGCCTCACAGGTCAATATGGGCAGCAGCCATCCCAGCCCTGCTGTAAAGCCGCAGCCCGGAGCAAGCGCCAATCCGTTCAAGGAGAAATATGTCGAGGAGATAGACTCGCAGCTCAATCCCGAGTACACCTTCGAGAACTATTGCATAAGCAACTCCAACAAGGTAGCCCGCTCGATAGGCGAGGCGATAGCCAACGACCCCAAGCTGCAGACATTCAATCCCCTCTTTGTCTTTGGCCCCTGCGGTGTGGGCAAGACACACCTGATACAGGCCATCGGCATCCGTCTGAAAGAGCGTGACCCGCGTGCGCGTGTGCTCTATATAACCGCCCGCCTGTTCGAGAGCCAGTTCACAGCCGCCGTACAGCGCAGCAAGGTCAACGAGTTCATCTCGTTCTACCAGAGCATCGACACCCTCATCATAGACGACATACAGGATTTCATCGGCAAGGACAAGACCCAGCGCACATTCTTCCACATATTCAACCACCTCAAGCAGAACAACAAGCAGCTCATCATGTCGAGCGACTGCCGTCCGTCTGAGATGGAAGGTATGGAAGAGCGTCTCCTGTCTCGATTCAAGAGCGGCATGACCGCACAGCTCGAGAAGCCCGACCTGGCCCTGCGCCTCGAGGTGCTTCGCCGCAAGGCCCTGCGCGACGGACTCGAGCTCCCCGAGGATGTCATACAGTTCATCGCCGCCAACGTCACCGAGTCAATCCGCGAGCTCGAGGGTGTAGTGGTGTCACTGCTGGCCCACGCCACCTTCATGAACAAGGAGATAAGCGTCGAGCTGGCCCGCAGGGTGCTGGCCAACGCTGTCAAGCTCAACAAGCGCACCATCAATTTCGAGGCCATAGCCAAGCAGGTGGCGGCATACTACAGCATAGAGCCATCGCAGCTCGTGGCCAAGTCGCGCAAACGCGAGGTGAGCGACGCACGCCAGATGGTGATGTATCTCGCAAAGAAGCACACCAACATGCCCCTCAAGGCCATCGGCTCGCGCCTGCAGCGCACCCACGCCACAGTGCTCTACGCCTGCCGCCTCATCGACGAACGCCTCCCGCTCGAGAAGAAACTTCAGGAGGACGTCACCCTTATCGAGCAGCAGCTGATGTCAAAATGACCCTGCGGGCAAAAAAAAGCCCCGTCATTTTGCCATATCAGAAATTCTCCCTACCTTTGCACCATGGTCCGGTAGCTCAGCTGGATAGAGCATCTGCCTTCTAAGCAGACGGTCATGCGTTCGAGTCGCATCCGGATCACACAAGGGTCACTGAAACGACAATGTTCAGTGGCCCTTTTTACAGTCAAAGTAACCTTTGACCTCAAGACCCGTGAGGTAGAAAAGACTGATGTCGCTAAAAATGTCGCTAAAAACTTAACCGAGCGACAACAACGAATCATAGCCCTTATCAGCGAAAATCCGCAGACTACAAGAGCAGAGATTGCTGGTGCCATTGGAGTAGCAACCAAAACAATCGAGCGAGAGCTCACCACTCTCTCCAACATTGTCTACTACGTCGGCCCAAAGAAAGGCGGCCACTGGGAAATAATTAAAGATTAAAAGTGAATCCCAAGAGTGGATGAAAGTTCCTTTCGGAGGTAAAAGTCCGTTTTATCCGAAGAAAAATACAATTTACTTGAAGATTTCCAGAGATGATAATAACGAAAGAAATCTAATATATCTACCTCAAAAGTAGTAGCATCCGGATCACAAAAGGGTCATAATTCCGTGTGGGAATTATGACCTTTTTGTCGTTCTGCAACAAACCCTGGCGGTTGCACGTTGTTTTGGTATGAACGGTTTGACTATTGGGCTCCTGCTCCCTTTTGCAGGCTCCGCACTCGGGGCGGCGTGCGTGTTTCTGATGAAACAGAATATGCCCCGGCGTCTTGAGAAGGTCCTGTTGGGATTTGCCGCCGGAGTCATGGTGGCGGCTTCCGTGTGGTCATTGCTCATCCCCTCGATGGAGATGACTGGCCATGATGGGGTGATGCGCGTGCTCCCCGCCACGGTAGGATTCCTTGCCGGCATGCTCTTCCTCCTGATGCTCGATGTCCTTGTGCCGCACCAGCATATCGACGGAGGACCGAGCGAAGGCCCACGCAGCAAGCTGTCGCGCACGACAAAGCTTGTGTTTGCGGTGACGCTGCACAATATCCCCGAAGGTATGGCCGTAGGTGTCGCGCTCGCGGCTGCCCTTGAGCAGAGCCAGTATATACCTATGGCCGGAGCGCTGGCCCTCGCGCTCGGAATAGCTATCCAGAATTTCCCGGAGGGTGCCATCGTCTCGATGCCTCTCCGCTCAGCCGGAAACAGCCGTATGCGTTCGTTCGTGACAGGGGCCCTGAGCGGTATCGTAGAGCCTATAGCCGCTGTCGTCACATTGCTCCTGGCATCGTTTATCCTCCCGCTCCTCCCGTATCTGCTGGCATTTGCCGCAGGCGCCATGATTTATGTCGTTGTCGAGGAGCTGATTCCCGAGACTCAGGAGGGCGCCCATTCCAATATGGGAACACTTGGCTTCGCAGCCGGTTTTGTCCTCATGATGATACTCGACGTCGTGCTTGGCTGACCTCGTGCCATTAAAAAAACGGCCCGCGCCTTGGTAAGGTGCGGGCCGGAAGGGGAGAGGTATGGGATTGATTAGCGTACAGCTATCTTCAGCACACTGCGGGTGCCGTCGGCGGTTGTGGCAGTGGCCATGTACACCCCTGCGGGGAGGCCTGTGGTCGACAGGGTGTCGTGACCCGAGGCCACAAGGATGCCCGAGAGGTTGTAGAGGGTTATGGCGGCATCGGTAGCCTTGAGGACAGTGCCGTCGTATGTGAGTGCGTTCACGGTGGCGGCTATGCCTTCGATAGACGAGGTGCCTGTCACTGTGAGCACTGCCGACAATGTGCCGTTGGTGGCGGTGATGGTGTAGACGCCTGTCTTGTACACCTCGACGTCAACAATGACATTCCCCTCGTCAGTCAGTTCCACGGGGTTGGCCATACATCCGCTCTCGTCCGAGAATTCGAATGTCAGTGCGTCAAACTCGATATTCTCGAGCTCGAGTGTCACCTGTGCTTTCTCACCCTCGTTGAGAGTGAGCTCTGAGGGATTGAAAGCCATGGACGCACCTACGGTAGCCTCGAAATGGAGGGCCGGGATGCCGTTAGCGGCAAAGATCCAGGGCTGCTCGGCGGCATAGCCGTTGAACTGATAACCGAGTGCGGGGAAGAGGTCGCCTCCGGTAAGGTCGGCAAACGAGACTGACTTGCCTTCGGTGGAGTTGAGGGCCTCGGCTGTCTCGCCATGTACAGGAGCAAGCTCCTCGATGGCATAGTTGTCGGCGAGGCAGTTCTCAGGTTCGGCGGGGTCACCCCATACATACTCATACTCGTATGTCTCGGGATTGTAGATCTCGTCGATGATCTGCGGGTCGTTGTTGACGCGCGAGCGGCCAATGATGCGGTGTGTGGTCTCGGCGAGCGAGGGGTCGTCCTGCGGGATATTGATGGCATCGAGTATCACGACGCAACCCTTGACCACGGGGTCTGTCGAAGGCTCGACGGGCTGCCCGTTCTCATACGAGACTGTGGCTGCGGCGAGATGTCCTATGACACCGCCCACGCTCATCATGGGTTTTGTGCCGTTGGCTTTGTCAGACCATACGTTCTGTGGCTCGGTACCTGTAATCTCGCCCTCGACGATGCACCGGCTCACGAGTCCGCGGGAAGACACGGCCATGATGCCGCCGATGCGGTTCTTGGCGGTGAGGGTGGCCTTGACGTGGCAGTCAGTCACTGTGGATGTAGGGGTACGGGTCGTGCCTGCGATGCCGCCGACCTCATAGTCGGCATTGATGGAGCCCTGGAAATAGCTTGCCGCCACAGATGCGCTGTTGCCGAGATAAGCCGCGATACCACCCACCTCGGTCGAGTTGGGGCGGTCGATGTTGACCTTTACAGCCGAACATTCTGTAATCACGGTATTGGTGTTGGCCTGTGCGACAATGGTGCCGAACTCATCGTCAGACTCAGATGTGATGTCGGCGTCATAGACATGTACGCGCGAGAGTGTCGTGTTTGATGTGTTACCGGCCAGTATCGCGTTGGTGGCACCTGCGGTGACGCCCGAGAGGGTGAGGTCGTGGATGTTTACATTGGCTCCCTCCCTGCCGTTGATGTTGGAGAACATCGGCTTGTCGGCAAGTGTGAAGTTGCGGATGGTATGCGAGGCTCCGTCGAGGCTGCCTGAGAAAAGGCCGCTTACGGGTGCGAAGGATGCGCCCTCGTAGTCAATATCGGCGGCGAGACGATAATGGGAGGCGAGATTGTATTTGATCAGGCCCATGTCGCCGGGAGTCGACAGCAGATAAGGATCAGCCTCCGTGCCTGAGCCGGGAAGGCGGTTTAGGGGGAGTGATATGAACTCCGAGCGATAGAGGTTGTCGTCGAAGCTGCGGTGTGCGAGCCAGATGGCCGGGTTTGACGAGAGATTGACCAGGCTCACGGTGATGCCGGAGTCGGTGACGGGGAATGCGAACTGCGAGAGCATGTCGCCGTCGGTGTTGACCACACAAAGCTCGGTGTGCGCGGTTGCAGAGCCCGGATAGTCCTGACGCTGCACAAGCATCATGTATTCCATCCTGGCGTCAGTGTTGAAGAGCCAGGGGTTCAGGGCGTGTCCAGCGATATAGGGCTTGATCATGTTGACATCCTTGCCGCCATTGAGCCTGTCAATGCGCACAAAGCGGCCCTCGGCATCAAACCATGCCACATGGTGGTAGGTGTTGCCCGAGTCATCGCTCATGCCCTGCGTGTCGGCGAATACATAGTTGTACGAGCTGCCCGCTGCCGTGCGGTCGAGCGACATCGAGAGAGTCATGTCAATCTCGCCGCGCAGGGTGGCGGGAATGAGGGTCACCTCTTCCATCGACGGATAGTTGACGAAGCTGTAGAAGATGGTGCCGCTTCCGGCATCTGTCTTGACGAAGCAATACTGCTCGGGCTGACCCTCGACAGAGCTCAGGTGCAGATAGCCGCCGTTATCCTCGCCAAATGTAGTGATGGGATTGCCGTCGACACCATAGACGGTGAAGAAGTTGGTCGAGTGCTCCTGATAGTCGCTGTCGGCAATCGAGAGGATGAAGGCCGGAGAGCCGTCGGATGTGAAATCGAAGGTGATGTCATCATAGCCGGTAAACTGTCCGATGCAGTACGAGCGCATGGCATAACCCTCGCCGGGAGCCTCACAGGGAATGCTTGTGGTGCTCTTTAGGGTGAGTTCCTGCTCGTAGCCATATCGTCCCCACAGTTCGATGATATAATGGTTGTCCGGGCTGAGGTTATTGTTGGAGAAATCGAAGGGATTCTCGAAGAAGGTCTTCTCGTATCTGGCCACAGTGGCATAGAGGTTGCGTCCCTGCGAGTTGATCATGACAGGCAGTGTCTCATTGTCGCCATCGCTCATCACATACATCATGTCGACGTCGAAGCGTTTGAGCGATGTGGCGTTGGGCGAGCCCCAGGAAGCCTTGGTGTAGATGTCGAACGAGTAGATGAGCTCGGTGTCGGTCGAATTCTCGCCCGAGAAGAACTCGATGAAGAAATCCTCGCTCCAGGCATCCGAGGCATTGTTGACGGCAGCGACATAGTAGCCGTCGAGGGTCTGGACTTTAGCGGCGTTCACCTCGGCTCCGCGCAGTGAATATACCGTGGTCCTGGCCACTGAGCCGTATGCGCCCTTGGGCTTGTAATTGGCCAGCAGCATGATCTCGTATGCGTCGTCGGTGTTGAAGAATTTCTTTGTCACCTGGGCGCCTATCTGCACCTGTGTGCATTTCTCAAACTCTTCCGAGGCCTCCAGGGTGTCCTTGATGTAGCCTACAGGCTGATACATGTCGTTATAGACAGTTGCGGTGAATCCCGTGATGTCGTAGTCGGTATAGTAGGGATTCTCGGAGATGACCTCCTTGTCAAGCTCTATGGTCACGAACCATGTCGAGCCGTCGGGCATGTCGAGGTATGCGAACGACTCTGCCGGGGGTAGCTGCTGGTCCGAGCCGTTGGCTTTGGCTTGGGATGTTCGTTTTGAGGGGGTGGTGATGGCTTTCTGCCATTCTGCGGGTGCGCCTTTGGCCTTTGGGGTCCATCTGAATGCACTGTCCGCACCCATTGCGCCGGGGGCCGCGCACAGGCAGCCCAGAAGGGCAAGAGTTAAGGTTTTTTTCATTAAATGTAGTTATGTATATGTGAATGATTTGTTTCTGACAAAAGATTTCCCCATCGGGTTGCAAAATTACGAATTTTTATTGGAATACCAATAAAATTGAAATAATAATAGCAGCTTGCGCTATGGAACGACTGTCAAATCCGGAATATGATTTGCATTTTAGGCGCGGAATTGATATTTTTGCAGAAAAGAAACTCTGATATGGACAAAGTCAACAAGACAAATGCCGCAAGGCTGCTCGACCGGGCCAAAGTGCAGTACGAGCTGATTCCCTATAAGGTCGATCCCGACAACCTTGCAGCCGACCATGTGGCCGAAGAGTTGGGCGAAGACATAAACTGCGTGTTCAAGACCCTTGTGCTGCATGGAGATAAAGCCGGATATTTTGTCTGCGTGGTGCCCGGAAACTGCGAGGTTGACCTCAAGAAGGCAGCCAAGGCCGCAGGTGCCAAGAAGGCTGACCTGATTCCTATGAAGGAGCTGCTCGGGCTGACAGGATATATCCGCGGCGGTTGTTCGCCTGTGGGCATGAAGAAACCTTTCCCGACATTCTTCCATGAGACGGCCCTGGATTTCCCCTTCATCTATGTTTCGGCCGGTCAGAGAGGACTGCAGTTCAAGGTAGAGCCAAACGCGCTTATAGGATATGTAGGCGCGAAGGTGGCCGATATTGTCAAATCTGAAACCCACGGCGAGGAGGAATGAATACCTTCGGACACATATTCAGGTTCACCGGGTTCGGAGAGTCGCATGGCGCGGCCATAGGCGGAGTCATCGACGGTATGCCCGCCGGTGTCGCGATTGATCTCGGCGAGGTGCAGCGTCAGCTTGACCGCCGACGTCCCGGACAGTCGGCCGTGACCACCGCGCGACGCGAGAGTGACACCGTGGAGATTCTCTCCGGCCTGATGGACGGAGTGACGACAGGTGCTCCCGTCGGTTTCATCATCCGCAACGAGAACCAGCATTCGGCAGACTACGACCAGTTGCGCGACACATTCCGTCCGTCGCATGCCGACTATACATACACTGCCAAATATGGCCTGCGTGACCATCGTGGAGGGGGGCGCTCGAGCGCCCGTGAGACTGCCACACGTGTGGTGGCCGGTGCGTTTGCCCGTCAGGCCCTCGCTGCGCTTGGCGTCAGCGTCGCGGCCTACACATCGCAGGTAGGCGACATAGAGCTGGACGCCGACTATATGCGATATGACCTCTCGAAGACCGAATGCAATCCCGTACGTTGCCCCGACCCCGACAAAGCCCGTGAGATGGAGGAGCTCATACTCGACATCAAGAAACAGGGCGACACCATAGGGGGTGTGGTGACCTGTATAGTATCGGGCGTTCCCGCCGGGGTGGGAGATCCCGTTGCCTCACGGCTCGGGGCACAGCTTGCCTCTGCGATGCTCAGCATCAACGCCGCCAAGGGATTTGACTACGGCATGGGATTTGCCGGGGCGCGCATGAGAGGCTCGGAGGCCATAGACCTCTTCGAGCCGGGCTGCGCATCTCCGGCACGTATGAAGACCAACCGCTCGGGTGGCATCCAGGGCGGCATATCCAATGGCGAGGATATCTATTTACGCGTGGCATTCAAGCCCGTGGCGACCCTTATGCGCGATGTCGAGACAATAGACCGCGGGGGGAACCCCGTAATCCTCAAGGCCCGCGGGCGGCATGACCCGTGTGTGGTGCCGCGCGCTGTTCCTGTGGTCGAGGCCATGGCCGCCATGGTCATTCTGGACGCAATGCTTATGAACCGTTGCGCGAGGATATGAGGATGTGGCGCGATTTCTCTGATTTCCTTGCCGGGCATTTCGGGGGCAAGATGCAGAAGCTGGCGGTCAATGCCGGTTTCAGCTGTCCCAACCGTGACGGCACCAAAGGGAGGGGAGGTTGCGTCTACTGCAACAACAGTTCCTTCAATCCGTCATATTGCGACCCGGCTGAGAGCGTGACCGCGCAGATAGAGCGAGGCAGACGGTTTTTTGGCTGGAAATACCCCGATATGCGCTATCTTGCCTATTTTCAGGCGTACACCAATACACATTGCGATGACATCGACCGCCTGATGAGGCTTTATGCCGAAGCGTGTGCCGCTGATGGAGTTGATGGTGTGATAATAGGCACACGTCCCGACTGTATGCCCGATGTACTGCTCGACAGACTTGCGGAATTGCCTTGGGTGATGGTGGAATATGGTGCCGAGAGCTGTCACGACAGTACTCTTCGCCGTGTCAACCGCTGTCACACATGGGCCGATACGGTAGATGCCGTGCGCCGTACCGCTGCGAGGGGCATCCCGGTCGGACTGCATCTCATAATGGGACTGCCGGGCGAGACCGAGGAGATGATGCTGCAGACAATCGACGCGGTGAACACACTGCCGGTGGATGTTGTCAAGATGCACCAGTTGCAGATATTGCGCGGCACGGCTCTTGCCGCAGACCACGCGGATGTCACTGAATATGATGCCGCGACATATGCCCGTATGTGCGCCCGTTTTGTCAGGCGGCTGCGTCCCGACATAGCCATAGAGCGCTTTGTCTCGCAGGCTCCGGCCGACCTGCTTGTGTCTCCGCGCTGGGGACTGAAAAACTATCAGTTCACCGCGCTTGTTGAAAAAGAACTATCCCGAACAACCATACAACAGATATAGAAATGGAAATCATCAATTTTGCAGACACTCCGTCGCTGGTGAGCCAGTATATGAGTGAGTTGCGCGACATCAACGTGCAGAAGGACATGCTGCGCTTCCGCCGCAATCTCGAGCGCATAGGCGAGATAATGGCCTACGAGATTTCAAAGCGTCTCAGATACCGCAAGGCCGATGTGCAGACTCCGCTGGCTATGGCCGGATGCGACGTCCTGGACGAGGATGTGGTGCTCGCCACAATCTTCCGTGCCGGAATCCCGTTCCATCAGGGATTTCTCGAGTATTTTGACCACGCACAGAACGCTTTCGTGTCGGCCTACCGCAAATATAGGGAGAAGGAGAATTTCGATGTGTTCATCGAGTACATCGCCTCGCCCAAGATAGAGGGAAAGACACTTGTCATAGCCGACCCGATGCTGGCCACAGGGTCGAGCATGGAACTGAGCTACCGCGCCCTGCTCACCAAGGGTACTCCGGCCCACATACACGTGGCTTCGATAATAGCCTCGCAGAAAGCCGTCGACTATGTAGCCCAGACATTCCCTGCCGACAAGACCACCTTGTGGGTCGGAGCCATAGACCCCAATATCGACGCTCATTCATATATCGTACCCGGACTCGGGGATGCCGGAGACCTGGCATACGGAGTCAAGGAATAAGCCCTCAGCATGGCCAAACAGGAGTATATCGAGAAAAACTGCCGTTGGCTTGCCGACAAGGCGGCCGAACCCGGAGTGAAGCCCCTCGATAAAGGCATTTTTTACAAGCCTTTGAAAAAGGGGAACGGTCCCACCCCCAACCGCGGCAGTGTCGTGACGGTGCATTATACAGGCAAGACCATCAACGGCAAGACATTTGACAGCAGCCGTGGAGGGGTTGCTCCAGCCTTCAGGCTGCGCGAGCTAATACCCGGATGGATAATCGCCCTGACGCAGATGAAGGCCGGAGACCGCTGGGAGGTGTATATCCCCGCCGAACAGGCATATGGCAAAATCAACCAGCCCGGCATCCCCGGCGGCTCGACACTGATATTCGACATCGAGCTCATAGGTGTAGCCTGACAAATTTATCAGGGTACTTTCAGAATCACATAATAAAACCGCCACGGATTCGATTGGAGTCCGTGGCGGTTTTGTGTGGGGGAGGGGTGTCAGAGGCCGAAGGCTTTTTTGACCTCGGGCACGGCATCGAGTTTTTCCCATGTGAATAGCTCGACTTCGCGTACGGCATCGGGCTCATAGCGCGAGTGGAAATGCTTGGTGACAACACGTGGCTGACGTCCCATGTGGCCATAGCTTGCTGTCTCGCGATAGATGGGCTGGCGCAGCTTGAGACGCTGCTCTATGGCGTAGGGGGTCATGTCAAAGCAGGGCATCGAGATTACCTTCTCGGCTATCTCGGCGTCGGTCATGGGCACGAGGGCTGTGCCGCGGGTGTCTATGCAGAGGCTGACGGGCTCGGCTTTGCCGATGGCGTATGCGACCTGTACGAGCACCTCGCGGGCCACACCAGCTGCGACAAGGTTCTTGGCTATGTGGCGTGCGGCGTATGCACCCGAACGGTCGACCTTCGAGGGGTCCTTGCCCGAGAATGCGCCGCCGCCGTGTGCACCACGGCCTCCGTAGGTGTCGACGATAATTTTGCGTCCCGTCAGGCCTGTGTCGCCGTGGGGGCCTCCGATGACGAACTTGCCTGTGGGGTTGACGAGGAGCTTGTATCCGTCGATGAGTTTTGCGACATCGGCGGGGAGCTTGGCCTTGACACGGGGGATGAGGACGCGCTCGATGTCCTCGGCAATCTTCTGCTGCATGGCGCGGTCTGCCTCGGCCTGTGCCTCGGGGGTGTCATCGACGGGAGCGATGAACTCGTCATGCTGTGTCGAGATGACGATGGTGTCTACGCGCAGCGGACGGTTGTTCTCGTCATATTCCACGGTGACCTGGCTCTTTGAATCGGGACGCAGGTAGGTGAATGTGCGTCCCTTGCGCTCCCATGTCATCTCCTTGGCCTCGCGGCGTATGGCTGCGAGCTCTATGAGCAGACGGTGGGAGAGGTCGAGTGTCAGGGGCATATAGTCGGGGGTCTCGTCGCAGGCATAGCCGAACATCATGCCCTGGTCGCCGGCTCCCTGGCCCTCGGCCTCCTCGCGCTCTACGCCACGGTTGATGTCGGCACTCTGCTCGTGGAGGGCAGAGAAGACGCCGCAAGCCTCGCCGTCGAACTTGAGGGCCGAGCGGTCATAGCCGATATTGCGTATCACCTCGCGTGTCACGTCCATAAGGTCGATGTAGGCGCGGCTCTTGACCTCGCCCGCTATGATGACCTGTCCCGTGGTGACAAGAGTCTCGCAGGCGACCTTGCTCGACGGGTCGCGGGCAAGGAACTCGTCGAGTACGGCGTCTGAAATCTGGTCGGCCACCTTGTCGGGATGACCTTCGGAAACGGATTCCGATGTGAAAAGATATGTCTTCATGCTGATGGATTGATATAAAAAATCGAAACAGTCTCTTTGCCGACAGGTGGCTCGGGGGCTGCTTCTACACTCTGTGCCGACGGCAGTGCCGTGGCATCTCTCAAAAACTAAACTTCTCACATCTGCTCCTTTGCACCAAAGGGGTGCGTCGGGGCTCTATGCACATGTCTCCGCGCTGACGGCGGGGAGGCGGGCAGCAGTTTTAGCATTTTTTGAAGTGGTTGCAAGCAGCCAAATTTGTCCACTTATCTTGAAAAGATGGTGCAAAGTTAGTCATTTCTGCCGTGATAAGCAAGAGAGACAGGTATTTTAACAGAAAACATCCCCGCCACATCATTGCGGCGGGGATGTCGTTATATGCTATATGGTTGATGCTCAATCAGATTACATCATTCCCATTCCCCCCATGCCGGGTGCGGGCATTGCGGGAGCGGCGGGGGTGTCCTCCTTCTTGTCGGCGATGACGCACGAGGTGGTGAGGAACATTCCGGCGATTGATGCGGCGTTCTCGAGGGCCACGCGGGTCACCTTGGCGGGGTCGATGACACCGGCTGCCATGAGGTTCTCATAGGAGTCTGTGCGGGCGTTGTAACCGAAATCGCCTGTGCCGTCCATGACGGTGCGTACGACTACGGCACCCTCCTCGCCGGCGTTGGTGACAATCTGGCGCAGGGGCTCCTCGATGGCGCGGCGGATAATCATGATACCTGTGGTCTCGTCGTCGTTCGAGCCCTTGACGTCGTCGAGCAGCTTGACGCAGCGGATGTATGCCACACCGCCGCCGGGCACGATGCCTTCGGCGATGGCGGCGCGGGTTGCGCTCAGGGCGTCGTCAACGCGGTCTTTCTTCTCCTTCATCTCGACCTCAGAGGGTGCGCCGATGTGGAGCACTGCGACACCGCCTGCGAGTTTTGCAAGACGCTCCTGCAGTTTCTCGCGGTCATAGTCGGATGTGGTGTGCTCGATCTGAGCCTTGATCTGGTTGACACGTGCGGCGATGTTCTCCTTGTTGCCGGCACCGTTGACGATAGTGGTGTTCTCCTTGTTGATGGTCACCTTCTCGGCGCGTCCGAGGTGGTCGATGGTGGCGTTGGCGAGCTGCATGCCCTTCTCCTCCGAAACCACTACACCGCCGGTGAGGATGGCGATATCCTCGAGCATCTCCTTGCGGCGGTCGCCGAATCCGGGAGCCTTGACGGCGCACACCTTGAGCGAGCCGCGCAGACGGTTGACAACGAGGGTGGCAAGAGCCTCCTGGTCAACATCCTCAGAGATGATGACGAGACCGCGACCCGACTGGGCGGTAGCCTCAAGCACGGGAAGGATGTCCTTGATGTTGGATATTTTCTTGTCGTAGAGGAGGATGAAGGGGTTCTCCATGACGCACTCCATCTTCTCTGTATCGGTGACGAAATAGGGCGAGATGTAGCCGCGGTCGAACTGCATGCCCTCTACGATGTCGACGGTAGTTTCGGTGCCCTTGGCCTCGTCGACGGTGATGACACCCTCTTTCTTGACCTTGCGCATGGCCTCGGCGATGAGACGGCCGATGGCCTCGTCGTTGTTGGCCGAGATGCGGGCTACGTCCTCAATCTTCTTGAAGTCGTCGCCTACCTCCTGTGCCTGGCTCTTGATGCCCTCGACGACAATCGAGACGGCACGGTCGATGCCACGCTTGATGTCCATGGGGTTGGCACCTGCGGCAACGTTCTTGAGACCCACGTTGACGATGGCCTGTGCGAGCACGGTGGCGGTGGTTGTGCCGTCGCCTGCGTCATCGCCGGTCTTGGAGGCTACCTCCTTGACGAGCTGTGCGCCCATGTTCTGGAACGGATCCTCGAGCTCGATTTCCTTGGCTACCGAAACACCGTCCTTGGTGATGTGGGGAGCGCCGAATTTCTTCTCGATGATGACGTTGCGGCCTTTGGGGCCGAGGGTTACTTTGACGGCGTCGGCGAGGGCGTCGACACCTTTCTTGAGCTCTTCGCGAGCCTTGATGTCAAATTTTATTTCTTTAGCCATTTTGAATGGATGTTTTTAGTCGTTGGAATTGATGATTATTTCTCGATGATGCCGAGTATGTCGCTCTGGCGCATGATGAGGTATTTGGTGCCTTGGAGCTCGACTTCGGTACCGGCATACTTGCCGAAGAGCACCTCGTCGCCGTTCTTGACGATCATTTCCTCGTCCTTTGTCCCGGCGCCTACTGCGATGACAGTGCCTTTGAGGGGTTTCTCTTTTGCTGAGTCGGGGATGATGATACCGGCTGCTGTAACCTCTTCAGCGGGAGTGGGGCTGATGAGTACGCGGTCTGCTAAGGGCTTGATGTTCATAGTCTGAAGGTATGAGTTTATGGTTGTTGTTTATTTTTTCTGACAGTTAAGGTGGCATAAACCGTGCCAAACGCAAGGGGTGTCAGTCGGGACTGACATTTTGGCGGTCATCTATGGTATAACAGTTCGGGGCTCAGGATAGTTTAGTCTGTGGCGGCAATCAGATCTGAATCCTCTCTTCCCTGAGCAGCCGTGCGAACTCGCGCTTGGCCGACGTGATTGACGACAGGCCCCGGCGCATCTGATACTCGACCGACCCCGGGTTGTCGTAGAAGAATTCGAAGGCTATCGTGAGCTTCATATCCTCGTCATAATATGCCTTGACCTGCATCATGCGGTAGTTTATGGCATTGCAGATGCGTTGCACGGCCTCGCGCTCAACATCGGTGGTGACCTCGAAGAAATTCGGCAGGCTGAGGGTCACGAACGGGTCATCGCCCGTCGAGGCGCCGGCGCGTATGTAGTTGAGCTGATAGCGGAACAGCAGCGTGCTGCCGTCGTTCTCGAGTATGGGGAATTGCCACGACTCGAGCACCTCGGCCACGAGGCGGAGAGAATCCTCATTCATCTTCACAGCCCTCCCCGGCATTCTCTTCGGGTTCCTCTTCCATGGGAGATTCTTCTTCCCCGTCGTCGCCGACAGGTTCGTCCCCCTCGCCGTTCATCATGTTCATGAACTTGTAGAACGATACCGCCAGCATCCTGATGATGTGCTCGACAAGCTCGTCGTCGGGTTCGCTGTCGCCCAGATAGTGCTCGTATGACATCCATACGCTGTCGCCATACATTATCGAGGGTTTGATAAACTTGAGCTCGTTTGAGAGCTGGTTGATTTTCGAGTAGATATACAGGCGGTTCTCATCGTCGACCTCGAATATGCCCGGCACGGCGAATATGATGGCGCGCTCGTCATCGTCCGGGAGGAAGAGGCAGTTTATGCCCTCGTAGTTGAACTCGAGCGCATCCCAGCTGTCGCTGACAGGATTGGTGAAGAAGCCCAGCCGCGTGAGGATGGGACGGATTTTTTCGGACTGCATGGCATTTATGTTTTTTGTGGTGATTCGATGTTGAATCCCGCCGGGGGGAACGAGTCGCGGTCGGCCGACGAGGCAAACCGTTTGGCCAGGCGGTTGTAATAGCGTATGTCGGCCTGTGTCACCGACGGTGGTGTACGGCTCACCATCTCGCTCAGGTCAGATGCGGTGAGGGGGGTGGGCACCTCCGAGCCCATACGGATTGTGCGGCTGAAACAGTCGCGTGCGGTCTCCTTGACGATATATGTGATGTCAGAGCAGGTATAGTTCTCGGTGAGGTCGGCCAGTACACCCGGGTCGACATCGGAGTCTACGGGACGGTTGCGCAGCTCGAGGCTGAATATTCCCTGCCGGGCCGATCGGTCGGGCAGGGGGACATAATACATCTCGTCGATACGCCCCTTGCGCAGCATCGCCTTGTCGACCATATCGGGGCGGTTGGTCATGGCTATTACATAGACCCCGGTCGAGGCGCAGTTGTTGAGGCGTGTCAGCAGCTCGTTGACCTCTCCGGCCTGATGGTGCGCCTCGCCACCGTTGCCCCCCGAGCGCGACGGGGCTATGGCGTCGAACTCGTCGAGTATCAGTATGGTCGGGGCCTGGCGCTTGGCCTGCTCGAAGAGATTGGCTATCTTCTCCTGCGAGCCGTGTATGTATATCGACCCGAGGTCGCCGGGATTGACGACCTTGTAGTTAAGTCCCGACTCCTGGGCGGCCTTCTCGGCAATGAATGTCTTGCCACACCCCGGCGCGCCATAGAGCAGTATGCCGTTGGGGGGCGTGATGTCATACTGAGCGGCCATCTCGCGGTTGCGCAATATGTCTACGAAATTGCGGCGCAGGGTCGCCTTCAGGGCTTCCATACCCGCCACGTCGTCGAGTGTGCCACCGCCACGGGTCATGGTCGCGGCAGATGCCGGGGTGTTCTTCACGGCGCCGCGCGATGTGACGGGCCGTGTCTGAGGGGCCTGGCCTCCCGATGACTTGTGCTCAGCGCTCCCGGATGTCTCGCCTGTGTCATCCATGCCCGGTTCCGCAAGCGTGCGTATGGCATAGGCCATGTCGCCCGGCGTGCGGTAGCGTCGTATGCGGTTATACTCCGTTATCTTGCCGAGCACCTTCTGCCACGCGGGCGGGAGGAAGGTGAACTTGCGTAGTTCCGGCTTGATGACCTGCATGTGCAGCAGGGCGTCGTCGATGCTTTTGAACGGCTCGTCGGTGAGGTTCCACGGATGGTGGCCCGTGAGCATGGAGCCTGCGACAAGTCCGAGCGAGAACTGGTCGGAGGTGTGTCCGAAGATGCCCCTGTATGTTTCGGGAGCCCTGTATGACTGCCGCAGCTCGGAGCGCCTGAAGGGTGTCTTGCCGTTATATGGATGCCCGGCGTGCACCATGCCGGTGAGCATGACTGCCGGGGTAGGATTCCCGTTGCTGTCTGTGTCGAGGCGGATGAGTATGTTGCCCGGGTGCAGGTTGTAGTGCCCTCCGCCGTCGGTGACGATTGAGATCTGGGCGAGGGCTGAGACGATGTCGGTGAGTATGTCGACCGCCTGTGCCTCGGGGATCGGGCCGTGCTGTGCGACATAATCCTCGAGGGTCACACCCTCGAAAGGTTCGAGCTCGATATATGCCAGCCCTCTGTCTTCGGCCATAAGGCCCGAGCCGGTGATATGGGGCAGTGCCGGATGGCTGTCACAGCGCGACAGGAGCACGGTCTCGGGTGTGTCGCTGTCACCCCGGTCGAGCGGATAGCGTCCGGCACCGAGATCGTGTATGACCATCACCGTCTCCCGGCCGTCCGGGGCGGTGGCGCGATAGACCTCGCGCCCCGGCAGGTGTCCGTCGTCGAGACGCGAGGTGAATGTGTAGCCCGAATGGACTGAAGGTGTATCTATATATGACATTGCCGGATGATTTTGATAGTTACGGTTGTAATATAAAGAGTGCAAATATACCGATTTTCTTGCACTAAAACGAAAAAAATCCGCCCTGCGCCGATGCGCAGGGCGGAAATAGCGTGTCTGATCAGCTTGTCAAAGCATCACCTTGACAGTCTTGACGCCGTGGATGTTCACGATATATATGCCCTGTGCGAGTGTGAATGTCGACTCGCCCTTGGCCTGTGCCACAGCACGTCCTGCCAGATCATATACGGTGACGGCCACATTGTCGGCGATGCCGGCTACAGAGACTGTATTGCCGGTGACGAGGACGGTAGCGTTGTCTGCGCTCACATTTTCAAGGCCCGATACATAGCCCTCACCGAAATAGCCGGTGGCATCGGAGATGCGGAAGGTCTTCACCTTGAGCGATCCGCCGATGGTGACGGGGGCCAGCTTGACCATGCGGGTCTCGGGATTGAGGTCCATCTCGCCGCGATAGGGGAAGTCACCCTTCTCGAGCACGCGGATGGTGCGCCATCCGGGAGTGATGTCGCAGTTGCGCGACTCCTGAACCTTGAGGCGGGGGCTGCCTGTACCCTCATACTCGATCTCGAGGGCAAGCTGCTTGGACTCGGGACCGAAATAGGTCATGATCTTGTCGCTGGTCGATGTCATGACGACATAGTCGTCTGCAATCTCGCCAGAGGCCTGTACCCAGTGGGGATAGTCCTTGGCCGAGGTCTGCACGAGTGCGCCTTCGGTCTCGAAGGGTGCCACAGTGGTGAAGGGTGCGAAATTGAGGGGAAGGGTCTTGGCTGCCTTGCCGTAGTGGGTCTCGCCGTCCTGCTTGGCTGCGGGGAAGCTGCAGGTCGAGAACTTGACGGTGGCGTTGAAGCTCTGCTGCCCGTCGACGTCGGTCACGGCACCTTCGGGGAGGGTCACCGAGTACTCCGAGTCTACGTCAAGAGCCTCATAGTCGATGTTGAGCTTCTTGCCCGACGCGCTCACGGTGATGTTCTCGAACTGATGCTTGCCCTGTACGGTGGCATTGCCGTTATACTTGATGTCCTGGTTGAATACCAGTGACAGCGTGCCGTCGGCATAGCTGATGTTCTCGTTCACGAGGCTTCCGTCTGTGAGCGCGAGAGGATCCTTGCCACCGATGACATAACGCTCGATAAGGATGTCGTTGAAATCGACCTTGACAGCGTTGGCGTCAATCTTGAACTGTACGGGGCCCGAAGCAGTGTGGGTATATGTGAACTTGTAGATTCTCTTCTTGTTGCCGAGCGAGAGGGTCTGTACTGTCTTCTCCTCACCGCCTGTGATGGTGTTGAGTTTGACAGACTTGGACTTGGTCTCGGGATTGCCGATCCACAGTGTGATGACGCAGGGACCTGTCACCTCGGGGAGGGTAAGATAGCCTCCGGCAGCGGTGGTGTAATACTGCACGCATCGCTCGGTGGCACCCTCGTCGTCGGAGGTGGCGGGGCCGTAGTCCTTGGACGGGTCAGACGACCAGCAGCCGGGCATCGCGATGATGCGCATGGTGTTGTCGCCTGCGCCGAATGTCATGCCACCGCAGGTCACGCTGGTGTTCTTCGAGTTGAGGATGTTGGTGTTGGCTGCGACGTTGCCGTAGGTCTCGGCATACTCTTCGGGAACGGTGTGGAAGTCGGTGTAGAAGAGCACACCACCTGCGGTGGCTGTGAAGCTCCACAGTGTGCCCTCGGTGGTGCCGAGGTCGTTGGTGGCATCCACACGCCAGAAATATGTCTTGCCGGCCTCGAGGGCGTCGGTGGTATATTTCTTCTCGGTGATGCGGTCGGCCACGGTGGCGAGTTCTTCGGCCGAGGTTCCCAGCTTGACGGTATAGTAGACAGTGCCGCTATAGTCCTTGGTGGTGTTCTCCCATGTGAAGGTCAGGCCACCTGCCACACCCTCGCGTCCGCCATCGGCGGGGAAGGGGTTCTCAGAGAGCTTGGGAGCCGAGGGGTCGCCGGTAGTCTCTGTGGCTACAGCGTCCGAGTAGTCAGAGAAGATACCGTCGTTGTTGTAGGCACGGATACGCACCATGTACTGGGTCTCGGGGACGAGCCCGGTGAGGGTATATGCCTCGGTTCCGGCGGCCACGCGGGCAGCCTCGGCATAGTTGTCGCCCTTGTCGGTCGAGAGCTCGATGATGAAACCGTTCTCGGTGTTCTTGTTGAGCTGCCATGTCAGGTCGAGCTCGGTCTTGCCCTGACGGGCCACGGCGAGCTTGACAGGCTTCTTGATATAGGGATATGCCTCGGTGATGGTGAAGACATAATTCTCTATGTTGGCATAGCCGTTTGCGGCGATGGCTGCGGCATCCGAGGGGTCGTTGGGGTTGAGGCCGTTGGCTGTCTCCCATGCGTCGGGTATTCCGTCACCGTCAGAGTCGAGAGGCTTGACGCCGCCCGAGAGGACGCCCGTGCCCTGGTGGGGGAGCTGTTTCTCTGACGAGATGCCGTTGGTCGTGCCTCCGATATATGTGCGGGTGGGGTCCATGTGCTCGGTGCGCCAGTCGCGTGTGGTGGGAGTATTGTCGCCATAGGTCATCAGCTCTTCAAGCAGGTAGAGGTCGACCTCGTCATGTGCGGGCAGGCTTGCACCGGCATTCTTCTCGATCCAGTGCAGGGCCTCCTCGGCGGTCATGAGACCCTCGATCGGGGTGATGTGCTGCACGGGCCAGCAGAACTGGTCGGTGGCGGGATTGTTCTGGTTGAACAGGTCGATGTCTGCGTTCAGGTCATCGAGTGTCATCCATGTGCTGTAGGGGGCTGTGCCGTTCTGCGAGCCGCAGGTCTCCTCGGTGGTCATGAGGTGGCCGTCAAGCACGCCGTTGCGGTTCTCGTCCCAGTAGTTGCCCGCACCATAGTAGCGGAACGACTTTATGCCGCGCACGAAAGGCTGTGTGCCGTTCCAGGGGCCACGCACGAAATAGTTGCCCTGGATGTCGGCCCACGAGTCACCCTCAGAGTCAGACATGATGTAGCCGCCTCCGTCGCCCCAGTTGTAGACGACATTGTTGACATACTGATTCAGGCCCTTGACCTTGGGATTACGGGTCTTGTTCTCGATGTAGAGGTTACGGTAGAGGGTGACACCGCCGTCGGTCTGGATCAGGCCGCCGCACGAGTGGCTCTGCAGACCCTGGCCGATGATAGAGTTCTGGATGGTGATGTTCCTCGGACCGTTTTTCTTGTCGTTTGACGAGATTGAGAAGTTCTCGTCCCTGCCCCACAGGGCCGATACGTGGTCGAAGATCTGGTCGTGGGTCTTGTCGGCTGTGCCGCAGCAGTCCTTGCCAGAGTCACCGCTGACACCCATGCGGAAACGCATGTGGCGCACGATGATGTTGTTGGCGTTCGAGAACGACACGCGGTTGCCGTAGACCTGGATACCCTCGCCCGGGGCGGTCTGGCCGAGCACGGTGAGGTTGCTCTTGAATATGAGCGTGCTCTTGAGGTTGATGGTGCCGCATACGTCAAAGACGATGATGCGTCCGGATTTGCTCACGGCGTCTCGCAGCGAGCCTGTGCCCGAATCATTGAGGTTGGTCACATGATAGATCTCTCCTCCGCGGCCGCCGGTAGTGTATCTGCCGAAGCCCTCGGCACCGGGGAAGGCGAGAAGCTGCTCCTGGGCCATGAGGCCGTTGGCTCCGGCCATTGTGGCCGCCAGCAGGAGGGCTGTCAATGTTTTCTTCATGTCTGGTGGATTGGTATTAGTTTTGATTCTTTATTGTAACTGAAACGCTCCCCGGGAGGGCCGGGGGCCGCTCGGGGAGCGTGTATCAGTGAGTTGAAGCGTTGAGCGAGCGGTCGCGGATTACTTCTGGATATACTTCACGCCATTCTTGATGACGATACCCTTGTAGTTCTCGTTGACACGCTGGCCGAGGATGTTGTAGACGGGAGCGTTCTCGTCTGCGGGAGCTGCGATGACGTCGTTGATGCCCGAGTTGCCGCTCTCGACTACTACATGGAAGAGAGCCATGACTGCACCGTTGGCACCGATACGGAATGCCACCTTGTCTGTGCCGTCATACGAGTAGGTCTGCTTGTAATAGCGCTTGTCTACGATGTCAGCGTGGGCAACCTCGATGAGCGAAGCCTTCTCCTCGATCTCAGTGTCGTTGGCCACGGGCACGATGCGGCTCATGAGGCGCTGCTCCTTGTTGCGGCTCGTGTCAGAGATAGAGGCAATCCAGTAGGTCACTGTGAACGGGCCCTGAACCTCGGGGAACTGTACATAGGTAGCCTTGCGGGTTGCCGAGTGGTCGTTGCGGTTGAACGAGATGGCGTTGCGGGTCGATACCCAGTTGTCAGCGTCGACAGCGTTGTAGTTTGCGTCTGCCCATGCGTCGGTGGACCCCCAGCCGGCCATCATGATAGTACGGGTAGGACCACCCTCGTTCCAGCCGATGAAGGGCTCGCTGTAGTCCATCTCCTCGCCTTCGAACTTGAACTTGCCGTCAGCGGCATCCTTGGTGTAGACACAGCCGTCAGCCAGAGAGATGCGCAGGTCGGTGGTGAGGGTCACGAATGTGCCATCCTCATTTTTGTCCATGAGTTTCTTGCCGCTCCATTCGCCGGCGCCTTCGAGTGTGGTCGAGCCGTCCTTCTTGATGAAGTCAAAGTTGCCCGTGTTGCCCATGCCACCCTCTTCGATAGGTGCCTGGAGATAGGGGAAGAATGAAGGTGCGGTGTCGAAATCGTATGTGGCTACGACTTCCTGTGCGTTCATTCCCATGGCTGCGCAGCAGAGAGCTGCGATTGCTAATGCTTTTTTCATGAGTAGAATTGTTTGATGGTAAAACTGATTTTGGTTATTGAATAGGATTTATTTGTCTCGCCGGGAGGGTCTGCGGGGACACTCCCGGCGAGAGTGTTTGCTTAGAATTCGGTCTTGGCTCCGGGATAGCCGGGGAGCTGTGTCAGACGGGGATTGTCGACAAGGGGATGGCCGGTCTTGTCGCCTGCGAAGGGCGAGAGCTCGCTGTGGTTCTTCTTGTATCCGAAGAAGAGGCCGTTCTCGCCGTCAATCCAGTCGGGGTACGAGCCGCCGTTCTCGGCAAAACCTGTAGCCTTGGTCGTGATTGTCGAACCGAGGCCCCATGTGCTGACCACGATGGTACCGCATATCTGGCGCGAGCGGTTGTTGTAGTCAGAGGTGATGGGCTCGAAGAGGCTGACGGGATACCAGTCGTTGTTATATTTCTCTCCGCGTGCCTCCACGATTGCTTTCACTGCCTCGCGGATTGCCTTGACCTTGGCGGCCTGTGTGGCACGGGGCATTGTCTCGATTTTTGCAATCTCGTCAGGATCGGTGATGTCAAAGTATTTGGGCATGAGGAACATGTCGCCATACACACCCTCGTTGACCGATTTCTGATAAACGCGGTATGCGGGGACATCGGCATACTTGCCCTCGCGCTTCGAGAGTGCGCGCAGGTCTGCCTTGGCGTCGGTAACGAACTTGTCGAGCAGGTTGGTGCGCACGAGGTCTGTACGGAGCACGAACTCGTCGGCCAGCTCCCACATACGCTCCTGCATCACGGCCTCGAGGAAGGCATCCTGTCCGTCGGGAATGGGGAGGTCGCCGATTCCGGCGCGGTCACGCACCTCCTTGAGAGCCGACTTGGCGGCGGCGGTGGGGCCGTTGTTGAGGAAATTCTGTGTCTCGGCATACATCAGCAACACGTCCGAGTAGCGGAGCATGGCCATGTCGATGTTGCGCTTGGAACCGTTGTAGGGAGCCTGTGCCCACTGTACACGGTATTTGCCGCCCATGACAGACGACCAGGTTGTGCCGCAGTGGATATCCTGCTCGCCTGAGTGGCCGATGGTGTACATAGGTGCGGTAACCTCACGGCGCTTGTCGCGGGGATCGAACGAGAGCCAGTAGGTGGGGAGCTTAACCTGGAGTGCCTTCATGGCAGAGAAGAAGCTGCCCGAGCCTGCGCCGGTCACGCCGATATAGTTGCCGAGACGAGAGTTGGTCCTCTCTCCCTGCTGGGCTATCATCCACATCATCTCGGGAGCTGTCGGGCCGTAGTTGCCGCCGGTAAAGTTGCGGAACAGGTTCATGAAACCGCTCTCTTCGGCGTTATCCTGGATGAGGTGGTTCTCATTTTGGCCGATGACCGAGGCAAGAGCCTTGTCGGCTATGTCATATATCTCGCGGACGCGGGCGGCATCGTCACGGCGGGCCATCCTGAGCGATGACTCGGCGTTGGTCTCGAGATCCCAGCGCAGCGAGTAGCCTGCGGCATGGAGACAGATGCGGGCCATGATGCCGAGACCTGCATTGCGGGTCAGGCGCTCGTTGGTCACATAGGGATTGGTGCTCTGCCAGGGGAGGTCATTCACGTGGTCGACCATGTCCTGGATGATGTGGTCGTAGATGACGTCGCGGGGCTGACGGGTGGGGTAGAGTACATCTGTGGCCTCGATGTCGCAGTCTTCCATGGCCACCCACTGAGCGGGCACGTCGCCGAGGAAGCGGATGAGGTTGTGGTATGCGTAAGCACGCAGCATATAAAGCTCGGCAAGAAGGGCATTGCGCTCGGGGCTCTCGGGGAGAAGACCGATGCGCTTGATGCCGAGGTTACAGCTCTCGATGGCGTTGTAGCTTTCGCGATAGACATCGCCGAATACCCACGGACGGTAGGCGTCATAGTTGTAGCTGGCGCGCTGCATGTTGGCCTGGGTGAAATTGTCCTCGTTGGCGGTGGTCACGCAGTCGCCCGTGTTGCCGGCACGGAAAAGTTCCTCGAGGCAGAAATAGCGGTAGACGCCCATGACATATTTGTCGGATTTCTGGATGTCGGAGAATACGTAGTCGACATCGTCGGCAGTGTATGATGGGCGCTCGAGGGTGTCCTCGCACGATGTCATCATCATGGGCACACCTGCGGCGAGGGCAAAGGCGAGCGCAATGCTCTTGAATTTGCCTGTAAGATATGTTGCTTTCATTTGGAGGTTCATGAGATTAGAATGAGAGGTTTACACCCACTACATAGCTGCGCGACATGGGGTATGCCGACGAGTCGTAGCCGGGGGTACATATTACGTCGTCGTTCTTGGACGATGCGTCGGGGTCGTAGCCCGAGTACTTGGTCCAGGTGGCGAGGTTGTTGCCGGTGAAATAGATGCGGAGGTTCGAGATGAGGGCCTTCTTCATCCATTTCTGGGGGAAGGTGTAACCCAAGGTCACCTGAGCGAGACGCAGATACGAGCCATCCTCTACGAAATATGACGAGGGATAGGTGATGTAGCTGGCATTGTTCTCGGTGAGGCTCCATGTGCGGGCTGCCTCGTTGGGGTTGAGCTCACGCAGACGCTCGAGCGATGTGGCCTTCATGCCGGTGGCGGGGTCGACCAGACGGTAGTAGTTGGCCGAGAACTCCTTGGGTGCGTTCTCGAAGGGAGCATAGGGGCTCATCGAGTGCTTGGTGGCATTGTAGACGTCGTTGCCAACAGAGAACTTGAGGAACACATTGAGGTCGAAGCCCTTGTAAGTGAACTGGTTGGAGAAACCGCCGAAGAAATCGGGTGTACCGTTACCGATCTTGACAGCCTGCTTGGTGAACTGTGTGCCATCCTCGTTGTCGGCGGCAAACTTGATGTCGCCGGGCTGTGCGGTGCGGCCATCCTCGGGACGTACGACACCATCCTTAAGTTCCCAGGTTCCGTCGGGGAGCTGGTTGAAATCGTCGGTAGTGTAGATGCCGTCATACTTGTAGCCATACATGTCGCCGAGTCCGCGGCCTACGACTGCATAGTAGTTGACCGAGCCTGAGCGGTTGTCGCCTGCCGAGAAGGTCTTCTGCTGTACCTCACCCTCGAGAGCGATTACCTTGGACTTGTTGAACGACATATTGAGGGTCGAGGTCCACTGGAAGCCGTGTGTGGCGATGTTGACTGTGTTCAGCGAGAACTCCCAGCCGCGGTTGCGCATCTTGCCGATGTTCTGATACTGCTTGGTGTAGCCTGTCGACGAGGGGATGGTGCAGAGCATGAGCATGTCGGAAATCTGGTTGTTGTACCACTCGACTGAGAGGTTGATGCGGTTGTTGAACATACCCAGATCAAGACCGACGTTGGTGGCGTGGAGTGTCTCCCACTTCAGTTTGGGATTGCCGAGGGTGCCATCGGTTGTAAATACCATCTCGAACTCCTGATTGTTCATAGGGTATGTGTCGGTCGATTTCAATGTTGTGGCATACATGTTGGATGCGATGTCACAGTTGCCGGTCACACCATAGCCCACACGGAACTTGAGGTTGTTGAACCACTCGGCCACCTGATTCTCTGTCCAGAATTTCTCCTGGCTTACGCGCCATGCGCCCGATACAGAGGGGAAATAGCCCCACTTGTTGCCCTTGGCGAACTTAGAGCTGCCGTCGGCACGGAATGTGGCGGTAAGCAGATAGCGGTCGTCATAGCTGTAGTTGGCGCGAGCAAAGAACGAGAGCATGTTGCCGTCGCTGTGGCTGGTAGACTTGGAGGCTACCTCGGCCTTGGAGATATCGTCGAGCTTGTGGTTGGGCTCGGGGAACTTGCGCAGTGAGATGGAGTTGCCTTCGCTCTCAGAGTAAGAGTACTCCTGACCCACCATCACGGTGAGGTCGTGTACCTTGTTGAGGGTCTTGGTCCATGTGAGGGTGTTGTTGACACGCCATGCATATTTCTCGGAGTTGCCGATGCTGCCGGTCATACCCTCGGTATCCTTATAAAGGAGATAGTTGAGCGAGTTCTCGTCCTGGAACGATGTCGACTTGTCCCATCCGGTGACATAGTTGACAGCTGTGCGCCAGCGGAAATCCTTGAGGAAATCCACGGTGATGCCGCCGTTGAGGTCGAGCTTGCGCTGACGCTTCTCGGATACCACGGCGCCGTTCTGTACGAGGGGGTTGCTTACGCTATATGTGTTGTCATAACCGCGATACTCCATCTGGGTCTGTGTGCCCACGAGCTCGTCGCGTGTGAAGATTGTACCACCGTTGATAGGCTGGAGAAGCACGCTCTTCATGCCCGAGTATGCACCGCCGCCATGGGTGTTGTTGTGATAGAAGAACATACCGAAATCGAGTTTGACACCCTTCCAGAGCTCGGCATTGATCTTGGCGCGCAGCGAGTTGCGCTTATAGTCGTGGTTGGCGAGAAGACCGTCCTGGTCATTGTGGTTGTACGAGAGGAGGATCTGGGTCTTCTCAGAACCGGTAGACACGCTCACGTTGTGGTTCTGTGTGAAGGCGTGGCCGCCGAATGTGAGGTCCTGCCAGTCGATTGCATAGTCGTTGCCATAGCGCTCGGCCAGACGGTTGTATGCGTTCGAGTGATAGTCGGCCTCCGATGTTCCGTAGCCGTCGTCATACACGTTGCTGAACTGGAACTGCTTGCCCTGCAGCTCGGCAAATTCATACTGATACCAGGCATAGTCGAGGGCGTTGTCGTTGATGTCGAGCTTCTTGGCGAGGTGATCCCACGAGAAGAAGGCGTTATAGTCGACCTTGGTCTTGCCCTTCTGGCCCGACTTGGTGGTGATGACGATGATACCGTTAGAACCGCGCGCACCATATATAGCGGTGGCGGAGGCATCCTTGAGCACGTCGATGGTCTCGATGTCGTTGACGTCGATGTTGGCGAGCGCGTTGTCCATGGCGAAGCCGTCGACAATGTAGAGAGGCTCGGTACCCTGGGTGAGCGAGGCGCCACCGCGGACAGTGACGTTCATCGACGCACCGGGAGCGCCGCTCTGCGACACGATGTTAAGACCTGCTGCCTTGCCCTGGAGTGCCTGGGCTGCTGTTGCCACAGGAACCTTGACGAGCTCTGAGCCGGCCACTGACGATACGGCACCTGTGAGGTCTTTCTTCTTTACTGTGCCATAACCGATGGCTACGACCTCCTCGAGCATCTCGGTGTTGTTCTCGAGAGTGACGTCAATCTGGGTCTGGCCATTGATTGCTACCTCCTTGGTCTTGCATCCGATATACGAGAATACCAGAGTGCCCTTGGCGGGAGCCGAGATGGTGAACTCGCCGTCGAGATTGGAGGCGACACCCTTCTGGGTGCCTTTGATGAGGACCGTCGCTCCCATCAGGGGTTCGCCGGTATCATCGCTCACGACGCCCGAGACGGTGATGTCCTGGGCGCTCAGAGAGAGTGTGAATGTCGTGACTAGCAAAACAGCAAGCCACAGACGGATTTTCTGAACTGCATTCATACAGACATGGTTTAGATTGCTATTACTTTTATTTAATAGGTTAGACTTTCCCTGTGCATGATTGAGGAGAGAGCGCTAACAAGGTTAACAGGTCACAAAGATAGTGAGAAAAATCTAACGGTCACCTATGTCGGCACATATTATTAACACTAATTAACCAATTGTTTGTGACATTTTATCTATTTCATCAAGGAAAGTGTTAAAAATGCAAATGATACTTGTATATGTCAGTGAAAAGTCCTAATTTTGCAATCTCACTTACACTCGGGGCTGACTGGCTTTGACAGCGTGTAGAGGTGGTGAGTAAGCATGCAGAGTGATGATGCCCACACTCTATAATCAGAGACATCAAAAATTCAAATGGCGAAAACAACTACGCTCTCGCTGCCTAATCGAAGAACAGTAGATTAGCTTTATCTCCGCAACAGTTGCGGAGACGAGACATCGCCCGATTGTCCTCTTCCCGAGACTAATCGACAAGGCGGTGCAGGTAAATCGGGAATATAGCGGCAACTGCCTCGGAAGCCGCCGAATCCTCAGAGGCTAAGGCCACGGTTGGTTGTCCTGAACCTGCCGCGACACGAAAACCAAGTCAGGAATAAGCATGTAGAAAGCTCATTAGTTCCACGTTTGGACGAGGGTTCAAACCCCTCCAGCTCCACTTGTAACCTCGGACCGTCAAACAGGTCCGAGGTTTTTTGTATCTTAACCTGGCAACTCGTCTGGGTGATGTTAAAATGGATGTCCGACATAATTGGATGTTAAACAAAGAGAAAAACACGAATGGATTGTTCAATCCGATATTTCTTATTAAATTTGCAATCCGCGAATTGCAAATAATATTGTATAAATGACTAAATCACATAATGGTATGCGTCCGCAGGATATAGTGATTCTATTGAAGAAAGTCACTTCGGCAGGACGAGGTATGACCAATGCCCAGATTGCAAAAGAACTCGGCATAAGCGCATCGGAAGTGTCGGAAGCTCTGGAAAGATGCCGGATTGCCCGTCTGATTGACAATCTGAAACAACGTGTAAACATACTTGCCTTAAAGGAATTTATGGTTCACGGACTGAAATATGTTTTTCCTGTGCAGCCGCAGGCAAAAGTGCGCGGAATCGCCACCGCAATATCCGCTCCGCCGATGAATGAGAAAATTCTATCGGAAAAGGATGTGTATGTGTGGCCGGACGCAAAAGGGAATATTAGAGGAGAAGCTATCACGCCGCTTTATCGGACTGTCCCGGAGGCTGTAAGGATTGATCCGATGCTACATAGTCTTCTGGCAATCGCCGACGTTTTCCGGATAGGTCGTACAAGAGAAGTGGAACTCGCCAAAGTGGAACTGGACTCAATACTTTCTACCTATGATGTCAAGTAATGTAAACCGGCTTAAAATCATAGCCGCAGGGCTGGGAGACCTGTGTCGTGATGTTGTCTTTGTCGGTGGTTCTGTTGCCGAACTGTATGCCGACGATCCGGCAGCGACAGACATACGTCCGACTATGGATGTGGACTGTGTGATAGAGCTGGCAACCTACGGCAGTTTGCAGGAATTTGAAGATTTGTTGCGCCGGCATGGATTTGTGAACGACATAGAATCCGGCGTGATTTGCCGATGGAAATATAACGGCGAGACTGTGGACATAATGCCGGATAGGGACAATATCCTCGGATTTACAAATCAGTGGTATCGCCCCGGCTTTCAACATAGGGAGATATATGAATTACCTGACGGCACTGCGGTCTATATTCTGCCTCCGTTATATTATCTCGCCACAAAGATAGAGGCGATAAGAGGTCGTGGAGGTGATGACCTGAGATTCTTTGTATCTAATCCAGTCGTATTGAGGGCACGCCGGGTTCAGGTATGCGTTGACGTGGGGGATAGGCATGATAAAAGGAAACCGCTGAATTCCTGAAGATTCAGCGGTTTCCTGTGTTGTCTTACCTGGATTCGAACCAAGACAGGCAGAACCAAAAACTGCAGTGCTACCATTACACCATAAGACAATCCTTGCGCCCAGCAATACCGAATGGTATTCCTAAAGCGTGGGCAAAGGTAGTAATTTTTTTGCAGCCGTGCAAGTTTTCAATCTGATTTTTTCAATCAGCCATACTGGATGGTGCCGTCTGAGTTGCGATATTTGTCGAAGCTCTTCTCATACTGGTCCATGGCGCGGAGGCTCATGCCCATCGACGAGAAGCCGCCATCGTGATAGAGGTTCTGCATGGTCACCTTGCGGGTGAAGTCTGAGAACATCATCACGCAATAGTCGGCGCACTCGTCTGCGTCGGCATTGCCCAGCGGGGACATGCGGTTGGCAAAGTCCATCAGCGACTCCATGCCCTTGACGCCGCTGCCGGCTGTGGTTGCCGTGGGCGACTGCGATATGGTGTTGATGCGCACATGCTTCTCGCGGCCATAGATGTAGCCGAAGCTGCGGGCGATAGACTCGAGCAGGGCCTTGGCATCGGCCATGTCGTTGTATCCGAACATGGTGCGCTGGGCTGCGATATAGCTCAGTGCCACGATTGAGCCGTATTCGGCGATGGCGTCGAGCTTCTTGGCGGCCTGTATCATCTTGTGGAAGGATATGGCCGAGATGTCGAGTGTCTTGTTGAGCATGTCGTAGTCGAGATCGTCATACAGGCGCTTCTTGCGCACGTTGGGCGACATGCCGATGGAGTGGAGTACGAAATCAATCTTGCCGCCGAGGATCTCCATGGATTTCTGGAACACCATCTCGAGGTCTTCGACATTTGTGGCGTCGGCGGGGATCACCTCTGCGCCGAGTTTCTCGCCGAGCTGGCTCACCTCGCCCATGCGGACGGCTACGGGAGTGTTGCTCAGGGTGATGACGGCACCCTCCTCTACGGCCTTCTCGGCCACTTTCCAGGCGATGCTCTTGTCATTCAGGGCGCCGAAGATGACGCCGCGCTTTCCTTTCAGAAGGTTGTGACTCATTATATATTCTTTAGTATTCGGCTGCAAAGTTACGCTTTTTCGGCCGTCTGTCCAAATATGCGCTTATATTTACCCACTCGGTGCGTGTTGGTCAGGCCTTTGTTCGGGCTAATGCCGTTATTCTTCCGACAAATTCGGATTTGGCGTCGGTGTAGCCGTCGCGGTTGTTCCTGTATCGTGGCAAAAGGCTGAGTTTCAGTGCTTCGTATTCGCGTGCCGTTTCGGGGTGTGTCAGCAGATAGTCGCGGAAAAATATCTCGTCGTTGTCGCCGAAGGGATGGAGGTGGATGTGGAATACTTTTTCGGCATAACCATCCGGGGTATATCCTTTGTTGAAACTCATGCGGGTGTCGGAAACGGACATGCAGATATATCCCGCAGCCTCCATCTCGGCCCTGATGCGCCGGAGGTCAGTTTCGGGGTTTATCTCGACCAGAATGTCAATTATCGGCTTTGCCTGGATGCCGGGTATAGCCGTGCTGCCTATATGGCTGATGGCCGGAGAGTAGCCCGAGAGAAGAGCAGATAGATTCTCTATCTCTTCTTTAGCCCAATCCTTCCATTGGGGCTGATGTGGAGTAAGAGTGATGGGGAAGAGTTGCCAGAGCTCTTCCAAAGTCATGCCTTTAAGTGTTCTGCGGTTCGACATTGCAGCAATGATTTCTTTTCGGACGCAAAGATACGGTTTTTCATAGGATTCTGAAGATAAAATATGGTGGCCAGGCTCATTTTTCAGCCGGGCCACCATGTCTTTACGTATTTACCATTTGACGGGCTCGTTGAGGATGTTGCCGTCGGTGGCATCCTCGGCTGTGAATGTGTTGCCGCGATACTGTACGCAGAGCATCACGAGGGGTTCGATGCCGTTGTTGCGAACGCTACGGCGACCGTCGGGAGCGACGCGGACGACAGAGCCTTCACTGACAGGGAAGATCTCGCCGTCGACCTGAAACTCTCCGTTGCCTTGGAGGAAGAAATACAGCTCCTCATGGTTCTTGTGGGTATGCAGGAAACCTGTCTCCTGACCGGGAGCGAAAACCTGAAATGAGAACTCGCCGCCGGTGGCGCCTGTGGCCTGACCTCCGAATACCTTTCCGGGTATTTTGATTCCGGGGCCGAGTTCGAGTACATAGTCTTTGATGTCGGCAAATTTGCCGAAGTCTGTCGCGCTGAAGTTCGCGCCGCAACCGATTGTCTGAATCTGTTTCATATCAACCTATATTTATATTCGTTCTGTATTCTGTCATTGCTGCGGAGCGGGGATGGCGCCTAACTGGATGAGCATTGTGAAGAGGTCGGGCAGTCCGTGCTCGCGGACTATCTTGCCATCCTTGAATTCATAGATGTTCATGGCGGTGACACATACTTTCTTACCGCTTGGAGGCATACCCATGAATGGGCCAGTCTGTGTGCCGGTCATGGTGAACCTCACCATTATCTTGTCTCCTTCCGAGATGAATTCTTCGGCCTTCCAGCTCACATCCGGCATGGCACCGCGCATCATGTCGAGCACCGCGGTATAACCCTGAAAACCGTGCATAGGCTCGGGAGAGGTGGGGGCATAAAATATCACATCAGGTGAGATTATCGACTGTCCGAGCTCTATATCACCGGTGTTGATGAAGCGGATGAACTTGTCCATCACGTCGAGATTGGGATTGTTGTTGTCCATATAGTGAGTTTTATCTTTTCGTGATGCAAAGTTACGATGCAATCTGTCGTCTGTCAAGAGGTTATATTTTCAGCATATAGTAACCTTTTTATCGGTTTTGCTGAGTTTCAGGGAGAAAATTTTTTCAATCGCGAGAATTTTTTGTCAGTCGTGCCTGATGACCAGGCTCTCGGACGGTTATATGTCGTGATTATTTACTAACTTTGCATTTGAAAGCAAGTAACCGAATAATAGATATGAGAAGAAAAGAGGAGACAGGTTCCATTATCGAGATGTGTCCCGTCAGGAATGTGGTGGCACGTTTCGGCAACAAGTGGGCGCTGCTCACCGTGCTTATAATCGGTGAGCAGGGTGTGGTCAGGTTCAACGAGCTCGGGCGTCTGATTCCAGATGTATCGTCGAGGGTTCTCTCGTCCACCCTGCGCACTCTCGAGGCTGACGGCTTCGTGGACCGCAAGGTGTATGCCGTGGTGCCTCCGAAGGTTGAATACCGACTTACTGAGGTCGGGCAGTCGCTATTACCGCTGATACGCCAGCTCACCGAATGGGCGCAGACCAACATGAAGAGGGTCATGAGGCACCGTAAGGAATATGAGGCCTCGGAAATGGCCGAAGCCTGAAGGGAATCGCCATGCCCGACATTTCCGGGAATTTTTTAATTCTTTTCGTCCGAAAATGAGTAATTTTGCAATCTGAAACCAGTCAAAGATTCTGTCAATGGACAATTCGCAACTCGAACTCATCCTCATCAACATATCGGGCCAGGACCATCCGGGCGTAACATGGGCCCTCTCCGAGATTCTGGCCAAATATGACGCCGGTATCCTGGACATAGGCCAGGCCGACATCCACCACACGCTCTCGCTGGGCATACTCATCAAGACTACCTCTGAGGTAAGCGGCAATATAATGAAGGAGCTGCTTTTCAAGGCCACAGAGCTCAATGTGACCATACGGTTCACGCCGGTCAGCATCAGCGAGTATGACGAGTGGGTGGGCCGTCAGGGCAAGAACCGATGGATCATCACCCTGCTTGGCCGACGGCTCACGGCGCGTCAGATAGCCAGTGTGTCGGCCGAGATTTCGGCCCAGGGGCTCAACATCGACGCCATCCAGCGACTCACGGGCCGTATGCCGCTCGACATCGAGGAGCAGCCTCTGTCAAAATCGTGTGTCGAGTTCTCGGTGCGCGGAACGCCAGCCGATTTCCACTCCATGCAGGAACGTTTCATGCAGCTCTCGCAGGAGGACGATTTCGACATCTCGGTCCAGGAAGATACCCTCTACCGCCGCTGCCGCCGCCTGATATGTTTCGATATGGACTCGACGCTTATCGAGACCGAGGTCATCGACGAGCTGGCAGAGCGTGCCGGGGTGGGTGAGCAGGTCAAGGCCATCACCGAGCGCGCCATGAGGGGCGAGATTGATTTCTGCGAGAGCTTCCGCGAGCGTGTGGCACTCCTCAAGGGGCTCGACGTGAGCGTGATGGACGAGATTGCACGCAATCTGCCAATCACCGAGGGGGTAGACCGCATGATGCAGGTGCTGAAGCGCGCCGGCTACAAGACTGCCATCCTGTCGGGCGGATTCACATATTTCGGCCACTATCTCAAGCAGCGTTTCGGGTTTGACTATGTGTATGCCAACGAGCTCGAGATCGAGGACGGCAAGCTCACGGGACGCTATGTCGGCGAGATTGTCGACGGACGCCGCAAGGCCGAGCTGCTCAAGCTGATAGCGCAAGTCGAGAATGTCAACATAGCCCAGACTATTGCCGTGGGCGACGGTGCCAACGACCTTCCCATGCTCGGTACTGCCGGACTGGGCATAGCCTTCCACGCCAAACCCAAGGTGAAGGCCACCGCCGAACAGTCCATATCGACCATCGGCCTCGACGGTGTGCTCTATTTCCTCGGTTTCAAGGATTCGTTCATCACTCCCGGCAAATGACCGCAGCCATGACAGACAAGATAAACTACGAGTACAGCGACGACGTAATAAGCCAGCTTTATCTCAAGGATACGGCTTTCCAGAACCTGATGCAGCGCCGCATCTTCAATGTGCTGCTCATAGCGTCGGCCTACGATGCCTTCATGATGGAGGAGGATGGCCGTGTCGAGGAACAGCTCTACTTTGAATACACGTCGCTCAACCTCTCATCGCCTCCGCGTGTCACACGTGTGCTCAACTCTGCCGAGGCACTTGAGGTGATGGCCGTGAAGAGCTTCGACCTTGTGATAATGATGCCCGGCAACGATGTCAGCGAGACCTTCGCCGGGGCGCGGCGCATCAAGGAGCTCCACCCCGAGCAGCCCATCATCGTGCTCACTCCGTTCAGCAAGGAGGTCTCGCGCCGGCTTGCCAACGAAGATTTCACGGGCATAGACTATGTGTTCTCATGGCTCGGCAACGTCGATCTGCTGCTGGCCATAATCAAGCTGCTCGAGGACAAGCTCAACGCCGAGAACGACATCAACGGCGTGGGCGTGCAGATGATACTCCTTGTCGAGGACTCGGTGCGCTTCTACTCGTCGGTATTGCCGATTGTCTATAAGTTCATCCTCACCCAGTCGCGCCTCTTCTCGACCGAGGCCCTCAACGAGCACGAGCGCATGCTGCGTATGCGCGGACGCCCCAAGGTGATGCTGGCCCGCGACTATGAGGAGGCCATGGAGATATACGAGCGATATTCCGAGCATATACTCGGCGTGATCAGCGATGTCTCGTTCAAGCGCGAGGGTGTCAAAGACCCTAAGGCCGGAATACGTCTGGCGCGCGAGCTGAGAACCCGCGACCCATACCTGCCCATAATCATGGAGAGCTCGGAGGCCGACAACGCTTACGAGGTCTCAGAGCTGGGCGGAACCTTCATCGACAAGAACTCAAAGAAATTCCCTGTCGATCTCGGCAAGGCCATCATCAACAATTTCGGTTTCGGCGACTTTGTGGTGCGCAATCCTGACACAGGCGAGGAGATACGCCGCATCACATCGCTCAAAGACCTGCAGCAGCACATCTTCGACATCCCGGCGGAGGCCCTTTACTGGCACGCCTCGTTCAACGACATCTCGCGCTGGCTCTACTCGCGCGCCATGTTCCCCATAGCCGAGGTCATCAAGCATCACCGTTTCCGTGAGCTCAAGGATGCCCCCAAGGTGCGCCAGCTCTTCTTCGACCTCATCGTCAAGTACCGCAAGATGAAGAACCGCGGCGTGGTGGCCATATTCCGTCAGGACAGATTTGACCACTATTCCAATTTCGCCCGCATCGGCCAGGGCTCGCTCGGAGGCAAGGGGCGCGGCCTGGCATTCATCGACTCGATAATCAAGAAAAATCCGGTCTGCGACAACTTTGACGGCATATCCATCACCATTCCCCGTACCGTCGTGCTCTGCACCGATATATTCGACGAGTTCATGGAGACCAACCAGCTCTATCCGATAGCCCTGAGCGATGCCGCCGATGAGGAGATACTGGCACATTTCCTCCGTGCCAAGCTCCCCGCGAGCATCCGCGAAGACCTCAAGGCCCTGCTTGATGTCGTCGACACACCTATTGCGGTACGCTCGTCAAGCCTGCTCGAGGACTCGCACTATCAGCCGTTTGCCGGAATCTATTCGACATACATGGTGCCCAAGACCGCCGACAAGGAGCATATGCTCGGGCTGCTCACCGATGCCATCAAGGGTGTGTATGCCTCGGTGTTCTATTCCGACTCCAAGGCATACATGACAGCGACCTCCAACGTCATCGACCAGGAGAAGATGGCCGTGATACTCCAGGAGGTGGTCGGTAAGGAGGTCGACGGATATTATTTCCCCTCGTTCTCGGGGGTAGGCCGCTCGCTCAATTACTATCCCCTCGGCTCCGAGCGTCCCGAGGACGGTGTGGCCGAGATAGCCGTCGGACTGGGCAAGTATATCGTCGACGGCGGGGTGGGATTGCGGTTCTCGCCGCGACACCCCGAGAGCGTGCTGCAGACATCCGAGCTGCAGCTTGCCCTGCGCGACACGCAGACCCGCATGTATGCCCTCGGCATGAATCCTCCGGCCGGAGACGGTGCCACGCAGCTCACGGTCGATGACGGATACAACATCGCCAAGATACGTGTCCAGGACATGGCTGACAAGGGTGCCCTCAAATATATGGTCTCGACATTCGACTACCGAGACAATGTGATACGCGACAACGATACCCAGGAGGGGCGCAAGCTGGTCACATTCAACAATATCCTCAAGCACAAGGTCTATCCGCTGGCCGAAGCGCTCGATTTCATGCTCACCACCGGGCAGAAGGAGATGCAGCGTCCTGTCGAGATTGAGTTTGCCGGGATGGTCGAGAAGACCGCCGACAGCAAGGGGCGCCTCTACTGGCTGCAGATACGCCCCATCGTAGACCGTAAGGAGAATGTCGACGAGGCCGTCATGGCCACTCCCGACGACAGGCTGTTGCTCAAGTCGTCGACCGCCCTCGGCCACGGCACCATCGAGGGGGTGAAGACCGTCGTCTATGTGCGCCCCGACAAGTTCTCATCATCAAACAACTCGCTCATAGCGCGCGAGATGGAGAAGATAAACCGCGGATTTCTCGAGCGCGACGAGCGCTACATACTTATCGGTCCGGGACGCTGGGGATCGTCAGACACCGCACTCGGCATCCCCGTCAAGTGGCCGGCCATCTCGGCTGCGAGGCTCATAGTCGAGTCGTCGCTCCCCTCATACCGCATAGAGCCGAGCCAGGGCACGCATTTCTTCCAGAATCTCACGTCGTTTGGCGTGGCATATTTCACCATCGACACCGCCGCCAGCCGTAATGCCTCACAGGCATCGGCCACCGACCTCTATGACGTGGCCTACCTCGACGCGATGCCCGCGACATACGAGAGCGATTTCATCCGCATCGTCACCTTCGGCGAACCGCTCGTCATCGGCGTCAACGGCCTCAAGGGCACCGGTGTCGTACTAAAACCCCAAAACGATACACAGCCATGAATCCCTATTTCAGCACACGGCGCTCAATCCGCGCCTACGACCCCGACCGTCCCGTGAGCGACGAGCTCCTTTCGGATCTGCTCGGGCAGGCCATCCAGGCACCCAACACGGGCAATATGCAGATATACAGCGTCATCGTCACCCGCGAGCCCGAACGCCTCGCGGCCATCGCTCCCGCGCATTTCAGCCAGCCTGCCATCCGCAGCGCCAAGGTCGCGCTGACATTCTGCCTCGACCTCAACAGGTTTGACCGCTGGTGCCGTCTCGGAGGCGCCGAGCCCGGTCTGGGCAACCTCCAGGGCTTCACATGGGGTGTCATCGACACCGCCATTTTCGCCCAGCAGTTCTGCACCCTCGCCGAGATGGAGGGTCTCGGGACATGTTATCTCGGCACCACAACATACAACGCCGAGGCTATCGCAGAGCAGCTTAAGCTCCCGCAGGGTGTCATCCCCGTCATCACCGTCACAGTCGGCTGGCCGGCTGAGAATCCCCCGGTTCAGCCCCGTCTTCCCCTCGGTGCCGTAATGCATTTCGAGGAATATCACAACCCCACCGATGCCGAGCTCGCCGCGATATATGCCGACGAGGAATCACTGCCCGAAAACCGCCGCTTTGTCGAGGAGAACGGCAAGCGGAATCTCGCTCAGGTCTTCGCCGAGGTGCGCTATCCCCGCGAACAGGCCGAGCATTTCTCGCGTGTCTACAAGGAATTCCTCAAATCCCGCGGCATCAGCCTCTGACTCGTTGAGTAAGATATATAAAAAAACGGCTGAGAATCGTGCGATTCTCAGCCGTTTTTCTATGCTTCTAACTGTATCGCCTTAGAACCAATCTTGGCTGATTCAGACAGATTGGTTATGCGTCATTGGATATGCGCCCCTGGGAAAAGATATTCCCAAAACTTAAAGCGATTTTATAAATTAGTAGTTGTGTAAAGATTATAGATGGTTAATATACAAAGGAAACTATAATGGATATTGTGGTGATATCTCTGATTTCTTAAAATAAAAAGAGAAATGCAAATAGCAGAGTTCTGTATGATTCGGAGAGGATGTTTTACATTTTATTATAGTTAGCTCATAGGATTTTGAAACCGAGTGAATTAGCTAAACCATCATATAATTTGTTATAGGAAGGCATTATATCGGCGCGACGAACTGGATGATTGAATACCTCACTAAAAAAAGCGATATCATTTATTGCTGAACGGCACATGTTTACACTTTTAGTATATCCAGAAATCATGTATGCTCCTACGGATTCTTTAAAAGATAGAAGGTTAGCATTTGCTTTTCCGTCGATAAATGTCCGACAGCTACTGAAATGAATTATTTTATCCCGGAATAAATTCCCATTATCCAAACGTGCCAATTCATCGAGCGATATGGGTTCATTTTCTCCCTCTAACCATATACTTTTGGTATCTCCGTGAAAAGAAAAATATATAATGTTATAATTATTTTTGTAATCGCTTTTACTGAATTGATTGAGATAGAATTGTAATTCAGCTTTTGTTGCCACAGTTCGATGTATGATTTTACAATTCAGAGTTTTTCCAATGAATTCCAGTAGCCCTCTTGTGTTTAAGTCCCTTCTCGAAGCATCGGAAGTATGTTCCCACTCAGTTTCTAAACAGATTATACCTCTTGATTTTGTCATGATATTAAGAATAAATTGGAGAGTCTCGTATGAGACTCTCCTAATTAAGTACCCGGACCCGGGCTCGAACCGGGATGGGTTGCCCCAACGGTGTTTGAGACCGTCGCGTCTACCGATTCCGCCATCCGGGCAGGCTATGTGGTCGGAAAGGGGCGGTAGAGGCCCTGTTTCCGACCACAAAGGTAGTGTTTTTTATCAATTCCGCCAAACGTTTGGCGTGTTTATTTCAATTCGCTCTCCTCGGGATGGGTGTACCAGCGCGAATACATCAGGTAGTTGCGGGCTATCTTGGTGTTGAGTTCGCGCGAGGTCTCGGGATTGACCATCTTGATGAATTTGGCGGGGGCGCCTCCCCAGAGCTCGTTGGGGCCTATCTTGGTGCGGGACAGTACCACGGCTCCGGCGGCCACAAGGGCTCCCTCGCCGACCTCGGCATCGTCCATCACCACCGCACCCATGCCGATAAGGGCAAAGTCGTGAATCTTTGCGCCGTGGATGGTGACGTTGTGGCCTATCGAGACATCGTTGCCTATCTCGATGGTAGATTTCTGATAGAGGGTGTGCAGCACTGAGCCGTCCTGGATATTGACGCGGTCACCTATGCGTATCGAATTTACGTCTCCGCGCAGCACGGCGTTGAACCACAGCGAGCAGTCGCGGCCTACCTTGACGTCGCCGACAATTGTGGCGTTGGGGGCCACGAAGGTACCCTCGCCAATCTCGGGTGTGAATCCGCGCACGGGGATGATGAGGGGTGCGGGGCAGTCTTTGATTGTTTCCATCTCTGTGAACAGGTTTATCTGAGGGGTGCGGTTGCCTCGGCGAGCCATGCGCGCTCGGGCTCGGTGAGTCCGGCGGGGGCCAGTGTCTCGTAGACGCGGCGGTGATAGTCGTCGACCCAGCGTATCTCTTCTGCGGTCATTATCGAGGTGTCGAACAGAGTGCGGTCGAAGGGACAGAGCGTCAGGGTCTCGAAGGCGTAGAATTTGCCGAACTCGGTCTCCTCGAACGGAACCGTGAGCACAAGGTTCTCGCAGCGTATGCCGTAGCGTCCCGACAGGTAGATGCCAGGCTCGTTTGACGTGAGCATGCCGGGTGTGAGGGGTGCCATGGTGTCGTTGAGGCGTATGCTCTGGGGCCCCTCGTGGACCGAGAGGAAATGACCTACGCCGTGCCCGGTGCCGTGCAGGTAGCTCTTGCCCTCGCGCCAGAGGGGCATGCGGGCCATGGCGTCGAGCTGATGGCCGCGGGTACCCTCGGGGAATACCGCCGTGGCTATGGCGATATGACCTTTCATCACAAGAGTGAAGTCATGACGCATGTCGGCTGTGGGGGTGCCTATGGCTATGGTGCGGGTGATGTCGGTGGTGCCGTCAAGATAGTTGGCACCCGAGTCGAGCAGCAGGAGCGAGCCCTTCTCAATCCGGGCGTTGCTTGTCTTTGAGGGGGAGTAGTGGACTATGGCGCCGTTGGGACCGAAGCCGCTTATGGTGTCGAAGCTGAGGTCGAAGAACAGGGGCATCTCGCGGCGGTGACGCTCGATGATGTCGGCTGCCTCAATCTCTGTCAGGGGCTCGCCTGCGTCGGTGATGCGCTTTATCTCCATGAGCGAGCGCACCATGGCCACACCGTCGCGTATGTGTGCGTCGCGCTCGCCCTGCACCTGTACGGCATTCTTGACCGCCTTCAGCATCTGCACGGGCGAGTCGGCCTTGACAAAGTGCCCTTCGAGTGTGTCGGCGATTCCTACAGGTGTTCGGTTTCCGCTGAGAAGCACCTTCTCCTCTTTGGGGAGGGCGAGGAGGAACTCCTTCACCTTACCGTAGGGGAGTGTCTTCACACCTGCCTCGGCGAGATGGGCCTCGACCTCGGGAGTGAGCTTGGCGGGGTCGATGAAGAGTACCGAGCTCTCGGGAGCAAGATAGAGGAACGATGTGGCCACCGGCAGGTTGTGGGGCACATCCTTGGAGCGGAGGCTGAGAATCCATGCCACCTCGTCGAGTCCGGCCACAAAGAAGCTGTCTGCGCCGAGAGCACGTGCCGCCTCGAGGGTGCGCCCCATGCGTGAGGCCGCAGACTCGCCGGTATATTTCTCGTCGTGCACGAACGCCTTGTCCTCGGGGAGTCCGGGACGGTCGCTCCATATCAGGTCGATGGGGTCAAAGTCTGTCACCAGCTTCAGCCCGGCGGCTGTGAGGCGCGTGCGCAGCGTTGCGGTGTCGTCTATCGACATCAGCATTCCGTTTATGCCCACTGTCTCACCGGGTGCAAGGGTGTTGCATATCCATGTGGTGATGTCCGGGGTCTCGACGAGGCCATCCTTCATCAGCTCTATGCCTGTGCCCTCGAGCTGGTCGGCTGCCTGGAGGAAATATCGCGAGTCGGTCCAGAGCAGGGCGCGGTCTGCCGTGATGACCAATGTGGCGGCCGAGCCTGTGAAACCGCTGAGATAGCGCACAATGTGCCAGTGCGATGTGATATATTCGCTGAGATGGTCGTCGGTGCGGGGGAGTATGGCAGCCGCCACACCGGCCTTTGCCATCGCGGCGCGATAGGCGTCTATGCGCCATTTTATGTCTTGTTTGTCCATGATGGGTTGTTTTCTGTTACGGATGCAAAAATAGCTATTCTCCGCGTCATTTCAAAATCATTGTTCGTCGCCAAGATCCTCTTTCATGCGGCGCAGCAGCGTTGTGGCGTTGTGGTTTATGATGAGACCGATCACCAGACCGATCACGGCGCCGCACACACAGCCGTAGACCGTATATGGCCCGTAGGCGTCAGACACCACTATGCACATGTAGACCAGCAGCGGGACACCGAGGGCTATGCCGACGCTGCGCTTGATGACGCGCATCCTCTCGAGGTCGCACACGGCCTCGATGGAACGGCGCACGCTGAGGCGCCCGAAATCGAGGTTATGCGCCATCACCGCCTGGATGATGTGGAACACGGCCATGAGGATGAAGAACGCGAACGAGCACCACATCAGCGTGGGTGCGGTGCGCCCGAACGGCACCGACACCGCTATGCCGAAGGCCGACATGCCTATCATGCGCAGACACAGCTTGTAATAGCGGCTGCGCAGTGACTCGGCGTCGCGCTGAGCGATACGTCTGACTGCTTTGTGCAGGGCTGCGCGGTCAGGGTCGACGTCGAGAGATTGCCATTGTGATCTGAGTTCATCTATGTTCATAGTGCATTGTTCCTTTCGATGAGTTTCTGTTTGATTCGTCTGAGGCGTGTCGCCACGTTGTTGCGGGTGAGACCCGACATGTCGGCTATCTCGTCATAGCTCTTCTCGTCGAGCCACATCAGTATCAGGGCCTTGTCCATGCCCGAGAGGCCTGAGATGAGCCTGTACATCTGCCTCAGTTTCTCGATGTGCTCGTTGTCTCCGGCATCACCTTCGAGGTGCAGGGCGTCCTCTATCGGCACCTTCCCCTCGGAGTGGCGCGAGTTGCGCCGGAAATATGTGACGCATGTGTTGATGGCCATGCGGTAGAGCCATGTCGACACAGCCGAGTCGCCACGGAACGTGTCGAGCCCCTGCCAGACGTTGGCGAGCACCTCCTGATAGAGGTCGTTGAAATGCTCGCCGTCCGTGGCATACATGTAGCATATCTTGTAGAGGAGCCGCCGGTTTGTGTCGATGAGCTCGAGAAACCTATTCTCCTTCTCTTTGGCCGTTTGCATCTGGGCTGTGACTGTTGATGGTTCTGACTGATTAGACGGAGGGGGTGCAAAAAAGTTTCACCGGGAGTGAAACTTTTTTGACCTCGCAGCGTCAAATCAGACATACACAACAACATTCATCATCATTTATCCTTCATTGAATCATGGATATACTCCAGGTAGAACATGTAGACAAGTCCTACTCGTCGCACAAGGCTCTCGACGACGTGAGCCTCGCGGTGCCTGAGGGGAAGGTCTACGGACTGTTAGGCCCCAACGGTGCCGGAAAGACAACCCTGATACGCATCATCAACCACATAACCGCCCCCGACAGCGGCCGCGTGCTGTTTGACGGCCATCAGCTCACACAGGCCGATGTCGACAATATCGGCTATCTGCCCGAGGAGCGCGGACTCTATAAGAAGATGAAGGTGGGCGAGCAGGCCGTATTCTTCGCCCGGCTCAAAGGGCTCTCAAAGGCCGACGCCACACGTGCCCTCAGGCAGTGGTTCGAGAAGTTCGACATCCTGTCGTGGTGGGACAAGAAGGTCGAGGAGCTGTCAAAAGGCATGGCGCAGAAGGTGCAGTTCATCATAACCGTGCTCCACCGTCCGCGTCTGCTGATATTCGACGAGCCCTTCTCTGGATTCGACCCTATCAACGCCAATCTGCTCAAGGAGGAGATTCTCAAGCTCAAGGATGAGGGGTCGACCGTGATATTCTCCACGCACAACATGTCGTCTGTCGAGGAGATATGCGACCACATCACACTCATCAACCACAGCCGCAACATATTGAGCGGCGATGTCGACGAGCTGCGCCGCAGGTTCTTTGCCGACAGGTATGACCTGACATTCGAGGGTGACAGCCGCCTGCTGATGGAGAAGCTGCTCCCGGTGGCCGGAGAGTTCAGCCTGCTCGAGCCCGATGCCCGCGGACGCCAGCGCCTGTCGCTCCATATCAATCCCGGCGCCTCGGTGCGCGATGCCATAAATGTGGCCAACGACACGGTGAGCCTCGCGGCTTTCGGCGAGAGCCTTGCCTCGATGAACGACATCTTCATCCGCGCCGTCAAGGAGGATGAAGCCCGAAGATAACAACATCAAAAAATACCACGATACAATGTCAAAGATAGGTATAGTGATCGAGCGCGAGTACATGGAGCGCGTCAAGAAAAAGAGTTTCATATTCACCACCATACTCATGCCTGTGCTGATGCTGGCGCTGATGGCCATGCCGGCGCTGATGGTGGCGTTTGTCGAGGGTTCCGAGACCACGGTGCTCGTTGTCGACAACAGCGGCGTGGTCGGCAACCGCCTCACCGACCGCGACGAGGTCAAGTTCCGCCTTGCCACCCCCGATGTGACTGTCGACTCGGCCTCGCGTGCCGAGGGATACGGCTCGGTGCTGGTGATTCCGTCAAACATCATCTCGTCCAAGCGGTCAACCCTCAAGATGCTCAGCGACGGTCCCGTGTCGATGACAACCGAAGGGGCCATAACCTCGCAGGTCAACAAGATTGTCGAGGAAGAGCGACTGAAAAACTACAACATCGCCGACCTTGACAAGATTATGTCCGAGGTCGAGAGCAACGTCTCGATCAGCACCGTCCGCACTGACAAGGAGAGCGAGGAGGCACTCTCGACAGGCCTCAGCTATGCCATAGGCATCGGGATGTCGTTCATACTCTATATGTTCCTCCTCATCTACGGCCAGATGGTGATGACCTCAATCATCGAGGAGAAGGGCAACCGTGTGCTCGAGGTGGTCGTCACGTCCGTCAAGCCCGCGCAGCTCATGCTCGGCAAGATTATAGGCGTGGCCCTCGTGGCCGTGACGCAGATGGTGCTGTGGGGAGTGCTTCTGTCGGTGATGTCGGGATTTATCCTCCCCGCGCTTCTCCCGGCCGATGTCATGGCCGATGTGGCCTCTGTCCAGGCGGGAAATCTTGATGCCGTGAGCAATCAGGATTCCGTCGATATGGTGCAGGCGCTCGCCTCGCTGACACAGGTTGGCGACATCATCTCGCTTGTCGCGCTGATGACAGTGTTCCTCATACTCGGATTCCTGCTCTATTCCTCGATTTTCGCAGCCGTCGGCTCGACGGTAGACAATGTGCAGGATGCCTCGCAGCTCTCGTCGTTTGCAGTGTTCCCCATCATCTTTGGCCTCATTTTCGCTATGGTCGCAGCCACCGACCCATCGGGTGCCATAGCGTTCTGGGCCTCGCTCTTCCCCCTCACCGCACCCATGGTGATGGTGGCACGCATACCGTTTGGCATACCGGGCTGGGAGATAGCCCTGTCGCTTGCCCTGCTCGTGGTCAGCTTCCTCGTTTTCGTCTGGCTCGCCGGAAAAATCTACCGCATAGGCATCTTCATGTACGGCAAGAAACCTTCTGTCAAGGAGATAGCCAAGTGGATATCCTATAAATGATGGCTGAGGGTTAAAGGTTAAGGGTTAAAGGTTAAAGGTTAAAGGTGCGCATAGTACTGAATATTCCTTTACTTACTCACTTATGACCATTTAAACCTGACCTTAATAACCTACCCCCCTTTAACCCTTAACCTTTAACCCTTAACCTCCCTCCCCCTATGCGTCGGCTCCTGATTTTCATAGAGCGTGAATACATCATCCGTGTAAGGCAGAAGAGATTTCTGCTTTACACGTTTGCATTGCCTGTGGTGATTGCCTTGGGGTTTGGATGTATGGCGTCTTTCACGATATGGCTCTCGTCAAGGGATGTGGCGCGTAAAATCGGTGTCGTAGATCCAAGCGGCGCCCTGATGCCATATCTTGTAAGCCGTGAGGGCGATGAAATTAGCTTTGTGGCCGTCGACAGCATCTGTCATCCCGGTGTAGACGCTGTGATTGTATTGCCCCGCGATATTATCGAGGCCCGCGACCCGCATCTTAGGCTGTACTCTGCCGGAAGCCCGTCGGTTGCGGTCGAGAGAGGGGTGTCAAGGAGGCTTGACGATGCCATAACACAGGCCAGGCTTGACAGAATGGGGCAGGGGACTCTCCCAGGGATGCTTCGCGATGTCAAGGCGCAGACATTCATAGTATCTGAGCGTAGGGATGGGAGTGAGTCGGACGACATGTCGAAGACCGCCATCATGGTCATCGCTACAGAGGGAGTGATGGAGATGCTGATATTCCTATATATCACCATGATAGCTGCAGCCCTTATCTCGGACCGTGACAACCGTGTATATGAGGTTCTTTTGAGTTCGGCGAGGCCGTTTGATATTATTCTGGGCAAGCTCGGTGGAATAGCGCTTGTCGCCTTCACACAACTCCTATGCTGGGGAGTCCTCCTTGTGATAGGATTTGTCGCACTGAGAATCTGGATACTCCCGCACTGGATGTTGGCAGACATACAGGCTCTCCAGGCCGGGGCGGATCCCGCGTCCCTTACGGGCGATTATGACGCTCCGACGCTGGGTATGTTAGGTTTCCTCGCATACGTCTATACTCCCGCGCGGATAGTGCCTATGGTCTTGAGCTTACTCCTCTTCTTCCTCTTCGGATTCATGCTGTTCGCCTCGTTTACAGCCGTCGTCACATTGAAGCACGACAGTCAGGAAGAGGCAATGCACTCTACTAATGTATTCTCAATAGGCTCTACGGCAGGCCTTCTCTGTGTGGTATATGTCTTGTTTAACCCCGAGGCCATTACGGGCCCGGTCTTTGTCGGGGCTTCGTTCTTTCCGCTCACCTCTCCGTTTGTGATGCCCGTGCGTATGGTGCTCGGCTGTCCCGTGTGGCAGATACTCCTCTCGCTGATGCTTCTTGCCGTGACCTCCGTCGTGGCCGTATTCATCTCCGGCCGATATTACAAAGGCGACACCCTCCTCCGCCGCTCCCGCTCCTCGGGCATGAAATTCCGCAAGCTATTCTGATTCTCTTTGGGGTAGGTTCTATGCACCGAGTATTTTATTCAAATCAGACTGCACGCTGTCAATCTCTTCGTACCCGCTTGTATGTGTTGAGCTGTCGAGTATTTCAGTCTTAAATCTCACGCCTGTACCATTGCATAGAACTGATCCTATATGCATGACCAGATCATACAGACGATGGCCTTGAATATGGAGATAGGCGTTCTGGGGTGTCAGTCTTTCGGCTGTGAAATCAGCGGGTATAACTAAATCGCGTATGGCGTCCTCGAAAAGGCTGGCGGCTTTTCTCAGGTATTCTTCCCCGTTGTCCTTTAAATCATTCCGTGATGGCTGGAGTGGAAGGCATTTGTTGAATTTTGTCACATTCCATAAGGAATTCAACTCAGAGGTCTTATAGTATATCAGGTAAAGAAGAGGCTTGTAGACAATTCGGGACAAACCACCAAGGAAAACCTCAAAGTCAAAATCAGAGTCCGTGACCTTTTCTTTAAAACGATATTGCAGATGTGATGCCTCGCAATAATGGTTTTCCCATGAATAGGCATAGGTTTGCGCTATCTTGTTTTCTGCAGTCAGTCCCTCTTCCATTCTCAAAAGGCGGAGGTCGCTGTCGATACAGATGAAAAAGCCGCTGTTCAGGTATGGACGGAACTTAAGGCACTGTTCACAACCTTTGGCATCTTTTTCATTGTCACTTTTACTGTGAGATATGAAATAATAATGTCCCTGCCTGACATTCTGTAGCTGTGTGTTCCAGAAAGGCTTGTCATCACTGTCTTCAAGATGGATTGCCGCGACAATACTCCTGTCCCGCAGATGCAGGTTCTTATAGTAGTTGGCCTGGTCTTCTATTGAACTCATCGTTACTCCCTGATATTCGATGTGACATCCTCCATGTATATGATTTTATCTCCCCATCCGTCACTGAAGATGCTCGGCGAGTGGGTGGTGATAAAGAACTGGGCATCGGGATTTAGTCTGACCAATAGGTTCACCAGATTGTATTGCCAGCTTATATCAAGTGAATTTTCAGGTTCGTCAATCAATATGACAGATTCCTTTCCATCGAGTAAAAATACCCGTAGAAGCAAAAGCAGGAGCTGTTTTTCTCCCGAGGACAGGTCAGCGGTAGAAAGCGAAACCCCATTTGCATTGATGATGAACTTGTTGCCTGTTATTTCGATATATTTTCCCGTCTCGCAGAACAGACTGTTGACGAGAGTGCAGAAATCTTCGATACGCCTCTTGACCTTGGTCTGGATGGAAGGCGAGGCATCGAGTATTGACATGCGGTAATACATGAGCGAAGGCCCTGTCTGCATGTCGTATATGTAAGAATCCAGGTCTTGGGAAAGTGCGGATGCTTTCTTGCGTTTATCCTTGACGGTAAGATTGTCAATGGAGGGGATGTATATGTATTTCATGCCTCCTTTACGGCAGATTTGCTCTATCTCATTGAGCAATGTCGTCTTGCCGCTTCCATTTCTGCCGACAATGATGTTGACATTGAGGTCGGGATGGAATGATACTCTGAATTTTTCCCAAAGAGTGACGTCGATTTCTTGTATTTTATTATGGAAATCCATTTATGAGGATGCAGTTAAAGGGGATGAACGTTTGTTCTTGAAGAATACCCATCAATCATGCAGTCCTGACCATCCTTGTAGTCATAAGACAGTCTATTGATGTTATTTACAAAGTTACAAAGATAATCCGAGAAGACAAAAGATTATGTTATTAAACATCTTTCCGGGCGTGGGAGCCCGGGCGTGACCGCTGAAAGTCATTCAGAACGGAAATTTCTGATAAATATTTGGTTACAATTTGATTTTATGTTAATTTTGCATTCCGTATCAACCAATTAACCAAATCTAATCCAAATCATGAGAATTTTTACTAATTTGCTCTTGATGTTCACGCTACTGAGCAGTCTCGGCGTGTGGGCGCAAGATGCGGAGTGGGAGCATGTGACCACTCCACGAGAATGGAGCTTTACTAATGGTAAGGCTCATGCGTCAGAAGTGACAGACTGTGAGTATTGGACGGCAGCCAGCAAGGGCCGTTATACGCTGGCCAAAGCCCTCGACAATCAGGAGCTTCCCTCCAATACCGGCGGTGCACTCACCGGTCTTGAAGGCGTGTATTTCACCGTTGCAAAAGGCGCAGTCTATGGCGTCTCGGCGAACTACTGCTTCCAGAACGGCAACATGACAGTCCGTATCCCCGGTTGCGGCGTCAATGATGAGCTCATTCTCGATTTCTCGGGTGCGGGCGGCGAGTCGACCGTGACATCTGAGAATATCACCGCCGGAACTCTGACCCTGCCCGCGAGCGTCAAGGCTCAGGGTGAGGATTCAAAGGTGTCAACCCGCGTCAAGGAGAATGGCGACGTAGTCCTTGAAATGAAGTGTAGCAAGGGTTTCCGTCTCTATGGCATCAAGGTCATTCCCTTTGTCCCCAAAGAGCGTCATTTCGCCGATTTCAAGATTGACTTTACAACCGATCCCTACACCGTGGTCCTTCCCGAGAGCGGTGTACTGCCTGAGGGTGTGACAGTTGACGGTACATGGCACGACGCACAGCACGGCTATAACAGCTCGACCGTCACCGTACCTGTCGACGGCGCTGTCCGCATCACTTTCGGCAACTGCACCTACAATGGCTCGGGCGCGACTATCAAGGTTGGCGAGGAGGTTCTTGCGACGCTCCCCTGTAACACAGACTGCAACTCGACCACAAGCTGGGTCTACAATAGCGACGATGACGCTGTCCTCACCATAATCACCCCCTCCTACTGTCCGTCGCTCGCCGTCGAGGCCTGTGATTTCCTTCCCGACGTCAAGGTGACCTATCACAACACCGACGGCTCTGTCATCGGCTCTGAGATGGTGGCAGGAGGTTCGCTCCTCACATATAAGTATGGCGTTTCAGACGTCACCGTTCCCGAGGGTCAGGCTTTCCGCGGATGGTTCGCGTCGACCCGCTCCACAGCCGAGAAGGTGCTTGAGGGTACTCCCTTGCAGGTCGATACAGAGCTCTATGCCCGCGCCACCAAAATCGAGACATCCGAGGCTCCCTCGATGTATGTCTACGATCTTACCAAGTCATATTTCTATGTCGAGGATCACGAGGCTATCGAGATTGACGGCAAGTACTACAATACTCACGGCTGGCTTGTCAACAAGAACGGCACTATCAAGGTCAATGTAGCCGCCAAGTCGTATGTCACCGTAGGCTGCTGCCTGTATTCAGCCGAATCTACCGCCACCGTCACCGACGAGGCCGGTCAGACAATCGCCGAGTTCCCCGTTAAGGGTGAGACCGACGGCGCCGAGCAGACATTCCAGTATGACGGAAAGGCAGGATGGCTCACCATCACTTTCCCCGAGGGTGCATATATCCACAATGTGACCGTGGCCAATGTGGTCGATTTCGTCGGATACAACGAGGCCTCGGGCTACTATGAGATTCCTGCCGGCGACGTATCCAGCTTCCTCCTGGCCCTCAAGGCTGCCGCATCTCAGGACGGCGCCAGGATATTCCTTCCCGACGGTACCTACGACCTCGGCACAACTACCCTGACCACTATCAACGGCAAGGACATCTCTATCATCGGCGAGTCGATGGAGGGCACTGTCATCCTCAACTATCCTCCCCTTGATGCCGAAGGCATATCCGTGACCGCAACCCTGCTCAACCGCTCGGAGAACCTCTATCTCCAGGACCTCACCCTGCGCAACGCTATGCCTTACAGCGGTAAGGAGACAGGCCGTGCCGTGGCTCTCCAGGACAAGGGTAAGAATACAATTTGCAAGAACGTATGCCTCGACTCACGTCAGGATACCTACTACAGCAACAACGCATCGTCCTATTTCTATTTCGAGGACGGCGAGATACATGGTGTGGTAGACTACGTGTGTGGCGGCGGCGATGTCTATTTCAACCGCGTCAAGTTTGTCAACGAACCTCAGAAAGACGCTACGATCGCAGCTCCCAACGGTGCCAAGAAATTTGGCTATGTGATGAACAACTGTACCATCGAGACCCTCTGCTCCAAGTTTAATTTCGGTCGCTCGTGGGGCACATACTCCGGTCTGGCATGGCTCAACACCACAATCAACCAGCCCGACAAGCTCGCAAGCTCCCGCTTCACCGTCGCAGGCATGAACTGTGCCGCCGACAAGTTCGTGGAGTTCAACTCGATGGACGCCAACGGCAACGTGATTTCTCCCGCTTCAAACGAGATCAATTTCACCCACTCTTCTGGCAACAAGAAATATGAGACCATCCTCACTGCCGAGCAGGCTGCCGAGTATGCCCTTGACAAGGTGTTCCCCGACTGGAGGCCCGAGGAGGTCGCTGCCCAGAGCGAATATGCTGCCGGTGAGAACCTTGAAGGCAATGTATATCTTGTTGATGGCAAAATCTATGCAGGCCAGCTCCCCGAGGGCAACATCAAGGTGCGCAAGGCCAATGGCCGCGGCGGCTTCGGCCCTGAGGTAGAGACTACGATGTCGGGCATCCTCGAAATTGGCGAGGGAGACGCGAAGGTTGTCGAGACCCGTTACTACAATCTCCACGGCATCCGCGTTGACAAAGTCTCTAACGGAGTCTTCATCAAGGTTGACACCTACGAGAACGGCAAGACCGCCGCTTCGAAGGTTGTAAGATAATCCCATTCATCCCATATCAGAATCGGGGAGTGCCGAAGCCGTGGCTTCAGCACTCCCCGATTGCTTTTGATGGTGGGGGCAGTGGACAGCTTTAAAGTTTCGGGCATAAAAAGAGATGAGGTGTAACGTTTGGTGTTACACCTCATCTTACCTTTGTCGGGGTGACTAGACTCGAACTAGCGACCTCACGCCCCCCAGACGCGTACTCTAACCAACTGAGCTACACCCCGATTAGGATTTGGGAGCTGCATCAGAGATGTCTTTTTCTCTTTTGCGCTGCAAAGTTACGAACTTTTTTCGTTACCATCCAAATCTTACACGCTGTTTTAACTAAATTTTAACAAAATTCCTTGAATTGATGTGTATAGTGTTAATAACTATTTATTGATTTGCCTCGTCTGACGTCTGTTTTCGCGTGTACGCGGTGCGATGATGTACTCGTCATAATAGGCCATGAGTAGGGTTGTGAGGGGAATGGCGATAATGAGGCCGATGAATCCGAGCAGTGTTCCCCAGACGGAGAGCGAGAGGAATATCAAGGCCGGGTTCATGCTCATGGCCTTTCCGATGATGCGCGGGGTGAGCACGAGGTCCTGGATGGCCTGTACGACGACATAGACAGCCATGGCCTGCCAGAACAAGGGCCAGAACTCGGCTTCTCCACCCACGGAGCAGACAAGGCACAGCAACGTGACAGGGATTAGGGATATGAGCTGGAGGTAGGGTACCATGTTGAGGAGTCCGATGAACATGCCAAGCACGACCGCCATCGGGAGGCCGATGATGAGGAAACCTATCGAGAAGAGTACCCCGACGATGAAGGCTATGAGGGCCTGTCCGCGGAAATAGAGATTCATCGACCGCTTGACGTCATTGCCGATTCGGAATACTATGCGGCGGTATTTGGGCATGACCATACGGCGGAATCCGGCTGAGATACGCTCGTAGTCTATCATTATGAACACGACATAGAGCACCACGATGAACCAGCTGAACACGCTCATGAGTATCGAGATGCTGCCTGTGATGACAGACCATGAGGCGGTCAGGGTCTCCTCGATCATGCGCGTCCATTCCTCGCGCGACAGCTTGGAGGCTATGAGCTCGAAATCGAGGTTGCGTCTAAGGAAATCCTGCAGCGACTCGGGCACGAAGGGCACCGACTGGCGCGCCTGAGAGTAAGCCTTGAGCATAGAGGCCATCTGGGCTGACTCTCGCATTATCATCGGCACGACTATATAGCACAAGAGACAGATGAAGAAGAAGACCTCGAACAGGGTGACGAATGTGGCGATGACGCGTCCCCTGAGTTTGAGCAGCTCGCGGTTGAACTGGACAAACGGCTCGAACAGGTAGGCTATGAGGCAGCCGACCAGAAACGGCAGCAGGACACCGCGCAGGGTGTTGACAAGCCAGATGACACCCAGGAAGATGACACAGTTGATGAGGAGCCTTACGGTACGGTCGAGGTCGAAACGTTGACGGACAAGCATGGATTTTGACTGTTATGGATGATTTTTGCCACGAAATTACTTATTTTATTCTATATATATTGGCATTTTTGCGTAATTTTGTGGAGAAATTCCAAAAATCGCATTTTTAATTACGCTTATCAAAACCATAGAAATGGAAAAAGTCAATCAGTCTGCCACAGGTCAGGTGAGACAGCTCCTGTCCGACAAGGCGTGGGCCCGCTGGACGGCCCTCGTGCTTGTGGCCTCGATGATGTTGTTCGCCTACATGTTTGTGGATGTGATGTCGCCTCTGCAGTCGCTGATACAGACCCAGAGGGGATGGTCTCCCGATGCGTTCGGATATTATGCCGGCGCCGAGTATATACTCAATGTCTTCGGATTCCTTATCCTTGCTGGAATCATCCTCGACAAGATGGGTGTGCGTTTCACCGGCACACTCTCCGCATCACTCATGGTGGGTGGCGCGTTCATTAAGCTCTATGCCATCAGCGACGGTTTCCAGGGCACTGCCCTCGACCAGTGGCTCAGCTCGTGGTGGACTGTGATGCCCGGCAGCGCCAAGCTTGCCGCGCTCGGCTTCATGATATTCGGATGCGGCTGCGAGATGGCCGGTATCACCGTCAGCAAGGCTCTCGCCAAGTGGTTTGAGGGCAAGGAGATGGCTCTCGCCATGGGCCTTGAGATGGCTATTGCCCGCATAGGTGTGTTTGCCATCTTCTCTATCTCGCCCCGTCTGGCCGACTGGGGTGGACAGCATACTGTCGTCATCCCCGTTGCCTTCTGCTCGGGTCTGCTCTGCATCGGTCTTCTCAGTTTCATCGTGTTCACGTTCATGGACTCGAAGCTCGACCGCGAGATGGGTGCCGAGAAGCTGGCCGTCGAGAATGCCGACGACGAGGAGTTCAAGCTCTCTGACGTAGGCGCCATCTTCGGCAGCCGCCTGTTCTGGATCATCGCCCTGCTGTGCGTGCTCTATTACTCGGCCATCTTCCCCTTCCAGCGCTATGCCGCCAATATGCTGCAGTGCAACCTCGGCATCACCGACACCCAGGCCTCCGATATTTTCCGCTGGTTCCCTGTCGGGGCCGCATGCCTCACCCCCTTCCTCGGATGGTTCCTTGACTACAAGGGCAAGGGCGCGACAATGCTCATCCTGGGTGCGATACTCATGATTGTCTGCCATCTCACATTCGCCTTTGTGGTTCCCGCCACCAAGAGCGAGCTCATCACATACTCGGCCATCATCCTGCTCGGCATCTCGTTCTCGCTGGTGCCCGCCGCCCTCTGGCCCTCGGTGCCCAAGGTGATGGACAAGCGTTTTCTCGGCAGTGCCTACTCGCTCATCTTCTGGGTCCAGAACATCGGTCTGGCCTTTGTGCCCATCATCATAGGCAACGTCCTCACCGCTACGAACCCCGGCATTGACGACCCCATGAAATATGACTATACCGCCCCCATGTGCGTGTTTGCGTCGCTCGGCGTGCTCGCGCTTGTATTCGGCATCATCCTCAAGGCCATGGACGCCCGCAAGGGTTATGGCCTCGAGCTCCCCAACATCAAGGCCGACTACGAGGATATGCGCATCGACGGCGAGGCATAATCCCGGATTGACCGTTTAAGTTTAAGGGTTTAAGAGTTTAAGGGTTTGATTATGACGACCGGCTTAAACTTTTAAACCCTTAAACTCATTAAACTCTTAAACCCTTAAACTCTTAAATATAAGATTCTCCATGTCTACTCCACGCGAGCGGGTCGAGGAACTGCGCCGTCAGCTCGACGCCCACAACCACGCATACTATGTAGAGAATTCGCCTGTCATATCCGACCGCGAGTATGACACCCTGATGAAGGAACTCGAAGGTCTCGAGAAGGCCTATCCCGAGCTTGACGACCCCCTGTCACCTTCTCACCGTGTCGGCTCGGACTTGGCCAAAGGGTTCGTGCAGGTGACACACGCACGTCCCATGCTCTCGCTCGGCAATACATATTCGGTCGAGGAGGTCGACGAGTGGGTAGGGCGCTGCAACGAGTCGCTCGGATATGCCGGCGGACTGCACTCGGTGCCTATCGTGGGCGAGATGAAGTTTGACGGTACAAGCATATCCCTCACCTACGAGAAGGGGCGTCTGGTGCGCGCAGTGACCCGTGGCGACGGCGAGAAGGGTGACGACGTGACCGAGAATGTCAAGACCATACGCAGCATACCTCTGGTGCTCCGTCCCGGCGACTGGCCCGAGAGCTTCGAGATACGCGGCGAGATTGTGCTGCCGTGGAAGGCGTTTGACCGCCTCAACGAGGAGAGGGCCTTCAACGAGGAGCCCCTTTTTGCCAATCCGCGCAACGCCGCCGCCGGGACACTCAAGCTGCAGAACTCGGCCGAGGTGGCCCGTCGCGGACTCGATGCCTATTTCTATTACCTACTGGCCGATACTCTTCCCGCCGACAGCCACTACGACAACATGCTCAAGGCCCGCGAATGGGGATTCAAGGTCAGCTCGGCCATGACACTGCTGGAAAGTGTCGAGGCGGTGGACGGATTCATAAACCACTGGGATACGGCCCGGCGCGAGCTCCCCGTGGCAACGGACGGACTTGTGTTCAAGGTCAACAACCTGCGCCAGCAGCTCAACCTCGGCTATACCTCTAAATCCCCCCGCTGGGCCATCGCATACAAGTTTGCCGCCGAGAGGGCGCTGACGCGTCTCAGGTTCGTGTCGTTCGAGGTAGGCCGCATGGGCATCGTCACTCCCGTGGCTAATCTTGAGCCAGTATTGCTCTCGGGCACCATCGTCAAGCGTGCATCGCTGCACAACGAAGACATTGTCAACAATCTCGGCATACACGAGCACGACATGCTCTATGTCGAGAAGGGTGGCGAGATTATACCGAAGATAACCGGCGTCGATGAGGCTGCCCGCGAGCCGGGTGCCTCCCCCGTGAGGTTTGTGTCGGTCTGTCCCGCCTGTGGCACCGCCCTGATACGTATGCCGGGCGAGGCGGCCTGGCAATGCCCCAACAAATACGGCTGTCCCCCCCAGATAGTCGGCAGGCTCGAGCATTTCGTGGGCCGTCACATGATGGATATAGACGGCGTGGGCGAGGAGAACTGCTCGCTGCTCTATGACGCCGGACTGGTGCATGACATAGCCGATTTCTATACCCTCGAGGCCCCGGCCCTCGAGAAACTCGAGCGTGTGGGGCCACGTACCGCACAGCGCATCATCGAGGGTGTCGAGGCCTCGAGACAGGTACCTTTCGAGAGGGTGCTGTATGCGCTGTCAATACCGTTTGTGGGCGAGACCGTATCGCGCAAGATTGCCCGTCAGGTGCGTAGCATAGACCGCCTCATGGCCATGGGACGCGAGGAGCTGACCGCCATGGAGGATGTCGGCCCGAGGATTGCCGACTCGATTATCGAGTTCTTTGCCTACGGGCCAAACCGCGTCATCATCGAGCGTCTGCGTGCCGCAGGTGTGCAGATGGAGCTCCCCGAGGCCGACACATCAGACCACACCGACATTCTTGCCGGAAAGACCATTGTGATAAGCGGCGTCTTTGCCCGTCATTCGCGCGAGGAATACAAGGAGCTCATCGAGAAGAACGGAGGCAAGAACTCCGGCTCCATCTCCAAAAAGACATCCTTCGTACTCGCAGGCGAGAACATGGGCCCCGCCAAACTCGAGAAAGCCAAATCCCTCGGCATCCCCGTCATCAACGAAGAAGAATTCCTCGGGATGATAGAGTGATTCAAAATGTAATTTACCTTCCAAGACGGAGCGGCGGAGCTGCGGGGATTATCAGGAACCCCATGCGCAGCATGGGGAGATAAAGAGCCTCGCGAGAGGCGATGTTATGGTTGTAGACATCGGAGTGACCATAATATCGCCTCTCGCGAGGCTCCGTTATATATTTGCTCCCTCCCCACGCTGCGCATGGGGTTCCTGATAATCCCCGCGCCTCCGGCGCTCCGACGATATTAATGACCACGATTGGGCTGTTTTTTATATAAAAATGTATGGGGTTCATCCCACGAATCCGCATCATACATCCGTCGGGCGCCCTATGCCGTATCGACAGCCATCGCCCTGCGGACGCAGGGCACCGTCATAATAGCCTATGGGCTTGCCCATAGGTCAACCGTCGTAACATGAACCTTGCGGCCCCCGCATGGGGGTCGCGGCACTATAGCCGAGGTGCCCGGACTACCTGCGGGAGCCCGTACGGATGGATAATTGTTTGTACCTATGGGCAAGCCCATAGGCTATTATGACGGTGCCCCGCATCCGCGGGGCGCAAGGTGAATACGGCGCGATGATGCGTGACATCGGTTGAATGTTGCCCTGCATCCGCGGGGCGCAGATCCAAGACGATGCGATTACGATATTGTGCCTCTTTCTCCTGCCGCCTCACGACTGTTTGCGGTAGGTGAGGGCGGCGGTGGTGAAGAGGAGGATGGCGAATGCGAGTAGGGCGGTGTATTGCATCCACAGTTCGGTCACGCCTGTGCCTTTGAGGTAGATGGCGCGCATTATCTCGATGAAATAGCGCGGCGGTATGGCATATGTGATGCACTGGGCCCAGAACGGCATCGAGCCGATAGGGGTGAAGAGGCCTCCCATGAGCTGGAATATCATGATGAAGGCGAACATGACAAATATGCTCTGTATCATCGTGGCCGAGCGGTTGGCTATCGACACTCCGAGACCCGACATGACGAGGCTGAACAGGATGGCGGCGAGGTATATGGCCCCTATGCTCCCTTCGGGCACGAGGCCGTAGACGAGCCATCCGACGGTCATGCCGACCGTGATGACAAGCATCCCGACAATCCAGTATGGTATCAGCTTTGACAGCACGAAGGTGAGCCTGTGTACGGGCGTGACGTTCATGGCCTCGATTGTACCGGTCTCTTTCTCGCTCACGAGGTTGAGCGCCGGGAGGAATCCGCAGATGATTATGAGCAAAACCACCATCAGGGCCGGTATCATGTAGTTGCGGAAATTGAGGGTCGGATTGTAGCGGTTCACTATGCTGAGGCTGTCTTTCGGAACCGCTTTCCCCTGTTCTGCCAGCCATCCCGCGAGTGTCCCTGCCACCGACGATGCCACATATCTTGCCCCGAGCATCCCTTTTGTCGCGTTGACGCCGTTGGCCTCGACATCAACCTGCTGTGTTCCGCTGATTACGTCGGCCGAGTACCCGTTGGGGATTGTGAGTATGACGTCGGCGTCACCGCGTTCCATGGCCATGACGGCCTCGGCGTGTGTGCCGCACATATCCGTGACATGTAGCTGGCCGCAGGCGGCGATGTCGGCGGTGATGCGGCGCGAGAGCTGGGTATGGTCGTTGTCGACCACCGCGACGTTGACATTGTTCACGTCGAGGTTGGCTATCAGCGGGAGCACGAGCATCACCATCAGCGGCATCACGAGGATGACCTTCGGAATCAACGGGTTGCGCCTCATCAGTGTGACCTCCTTGCGGAGCAGGGCACGCAGTATTCGTGTATCCATATCTGTGTCAATGGCTTTTGTTAAACTTACGCACCGCGACGGCCAGGAGCACCACTGTCATGCCAATCAGTATCATGACCTCGCGCGCCACATGTCCGAGTGTCAGTTGCTGTATCATCAGCTTGCGCATCGCCTCGGTGTACCACCGTGCCGGAATCGCGCACGATAGCCACTGGAGGGGCCGTGGCATATTGTCAATCGGGAATATCATCCCCGACAGCATTATCACAGGGAGCATGAACAGTACAGCCGAGACAATGAGTGCCGTGAGCCGTGTGTCGGCAAGGGTCGACACGAGCAGTCCTACCGACAGCGACAGGATGATGTAGAGCAGCGACACAACCACCACATCGACGGCCCGGGCCGAGAGAGGGAGTCCGAGCAGGGTGTATGCCATTGTCAGCATGGCCGCGAGGATGATGCACGACAGGACAAAATAGGGGACGAGCTTGCCGATTATCACCGTGCCCGGCCTGACAGGCGAGACGGTGAGCAGGTCGAGCGTGCCGTCCTCCTTCTCGCTCACTATGGAGACAGATGTCATTATGGCGCATATCAGTATGAATATCATGCCCATGATGCCGGGCACGAAATTGTATGCGCTGCGCAGTTGCGGATTGTAGAGGGTATAGGTGAGCACTGGTGGATGCACCGGAGAGCCTTCGAGCACCCCCTTGACATAGGCTGCGGATGCCTGGGCCACGGTGGTGTTCGAGGCGTCGACGATGACCTGCGCATCCATTTCCGCGCCGTCCTGACGCAGGAATATGGCTGCGTCTATCTCGCCGCGCCGCAGCATCGGCTCGACCTCTGCGGGAGACGCCATGCCCATGAAGGTGAAATAGCTGTTGGTGCGGAACCGCTGTATGATGTCGCGCGTGGTGTCGGTATGCCTGTCGGCCACGGCCACGATGCGGATGTCGTTGACCTCGGTCGAGATTGCGAATCCGAAAAGCAGAAGCAATACCAGCGGCATCAGCAGCGTGATGACCATGGTGCGCGTGTCGCGGACGATGTGCAGCGTCTCCTTGTGTATGAGTGATGTGAGTATGGCCATATCCTTGTCTTTGTCAATCGTTGCGGGTGGCGTCCTTTGCCACAGTCCTGAACACCTCGTCCATGGTCCGGGCATGGTATCTTGACTTGAGGGCGGCCGGGGTGTCGAGCGCGCTGATGCGGCCGTCGACCATTATCGACACCCTGTCGCAATATTCGGCTTCGTCGAGATAGTGGGTGGTGACAAACACCGTCATCCCCTCTGACGAGGCTTTGTATATCAGTTCCCAGAACCTGCGCCTTGTCACCGGGTCGACCCCGCCTGTGGGTTCGTCAAGAAAGACTACCTGCGGAGTGTGCATTGTGGCCGACGCAAAGGCGAGCTTCTGCTTCCACCCCACCGGGATATCGCGGACAAGAGTGTCGCGCATACCCTCCATGCCCAGCTCGGCGAAGAGTTTAGAGGATGCGGTGTCGGTGTCACGGCGCGACATGCCGTAGATGGTCGAGAAGAGACGCAGGTTCTCCATGACGGTCAGTTCCTGATAGAGCGAGAATTTCTGGCTCATGTATCCGATGCTGCGTTTCACCTGCTCGGCCTGTGTCACGATGTCGTATCCGGCCACCGTGCCGTGGCCCGAGGTGGGCACGCTCAGACCGCACAGCATGCGCATGGCAGTGGTCTTTCCGGCTCCGTTGGCACCGAGGAATCCGAATATCTCGCCGCGCATCACGTCGAACGATATGCTGTCGACGGCAGTGAATGTACCGAACCGCTTGGTCAGGTTCCTGACTGATATTACCGGGTCATTGCTCTTCATTGCGTGTCAGTTTTATGAACAGATCTTCGATGGTGCCGTGGGCCGGATATATCCTTGCGTCGGCTATGCCCTTGGCTGCAAGCTCGCGATATGCCGCATCGGGTGAGAAACTGTCGGCAGCCACCACATGCAGCGTGGCGCCGAACGTATAGCAGTCAATCACTCCCGGCATCTCCCTGAGGCGGGTGAGCAGTGCGAACATGTCTGTGGCCACAGCATTAAAAAGGTTCTCTCCGAGTCCGGCGACGAGTCGGGCAGGGGTGTCGGTGGCGAGGATATGTCCGCGGTCAATCATGGCCACTCTATGGCAGCGTGTGGCCTCGTCCATATACGAAGTGGAGACGAGGATTGTGATTCCCTTGTCGCGCAGTCCCGCCAGCATGTCCCAGAACTCGCTGCGCGACACCGCGTCGACACCTGTCGTTGGTTCGTCGAGCAGCAGAATCTCGGGACGGTGTATCAGGGCGCAGCTCAACGCCAGTTTCTGCTTCATGCCCCCCGAGAGTGCCCCGGCCTTGCGGTCGGGAAACCGTTCGAGCTGCCTGAATACGGATGCGATGAGGTCGCGGTTGGCATCGGGAGACACGCCGAATAGTGATGCGAAAAACCGTAGGTTCTCGGCCACGGTCAGGTCGCTGTAGAGCGAGAACCGCTCGGGCATATAGCCTATCATAGTCCTCAGCTTGCGGCAGTCGGCCACGGTGTCGAGCCCGTAGAGACGCGCGGTGCCCGCATCCGGGCGCGACAGGGTGGCGAGGATACGGTATAGCGTGCTCTTGCCCGCGCCGTCAGGCCCGATGAGGCCGAACATCTCTCCACGCTCCACACTCAGGCTCACATTGTCGAGGGCCGTCAGCCGTCCGTAGCGCTTGGTGATGCCGGATATTTCGATGGCCGGGTTCATAGGCGCACCTCGCCGTATTGTCCCAGTTTCAGGCGTCCGTCGTTGTGTACGGCAATCTTGACCGCATATACGAGATTGGCCCGCGAGTCGGGTGTCTGTATCGATTTTGGCGTAAACTCGCTCTCCTCGGCTATCCATGTCACGGTGCCGGGGTACTCGAACCTGCTGTCACCTCCGAAATCGGCAATGACTGTCACTTTGCGCCCGATGCTGACATCGGCAAGCTGTGACGCGGTGAAATAGCTGCGCAGGTATATGTCGTTGAGGTCGGCCAGCTTGCAGAGGGGGCGCCCGGGTGTGGCATACTCGCCCGGTTCGGCATACTTGACAAGCACTGTGCCCGTGAGGGGGGAATGTATCACGCTGCGGGCCATCTGTTCGCCTATCTGCTCGGCCTGATATTGCAGCGCCACGGCGTTGTCCGAGATTGAACTACGGTTCTTGCCGAGGGTCGAGAGAAGTGCCTCGAGCTGTCCGCGCAGTGTCGATAGCTGTGCCCTGGCATCGTCATACTGTTTCTGTGTGGCGGCTCCGTCGGCAAGAAGGCGCCCGAAGCGCTCGCACTCGTGTTGCTGGTGGGCTATCTGTGTGCGCAGGGCAGCGGCCTGGGCGGCGATGTCGGGCGACGAGCTCTCGGCCGACTGCCTCTGGCTCGCTATCTGTTTCTGCTGCAATGCAAGGAGTGTGGTGTCAATCAGCGCAATCTCCTGTCCCGCCAGGACGCTGTCGCCCTCGGATACCGGGAAAGAGAGTATGCGTCCCGCGGTCTCGGCGGACAGCGTGACGGTTGTCGCCTCGAAAATACCTGTGGCGTCATAGTCGGGGGCGGTGTTGCAGGCGGTGGCCAGGAGGGCCGCGGCGGTTATGGTGATGAATGGGGTCTTCATTGGTTGAGGTTGTATTTCAGTCTGTATATTTCCTGGATAAGCTGTATCTCGTGGAGCCTCGCAGTGAGCAGGGCATTGTTCTCGTCGGTGATTTTGGAGAGCAGGGCGGTGGTGTCGATGATGCCGTTGGCAAGCTGCGACTCTGCGGCCTTGCGCACGTTGGCCCGTAGCTCAGAGATGCGGGCGTCGTTCCTGATGACCTCGCGCAGTCCGTCGATGGTCTCGTTGATTGATGCGGTCTGCATACGCGAGTTGAATAGGAATGTCTCGCGGTCGGCATCGGTCTCCATGTCGGCTATCATTGTGCGTCGCCGTGTGTTGGCGCGTGTATAGAAGCTGTCTATCTGCCACGACACCTTCACTCCGGCCATGAGGTTGAGCGACAGGTCGCGGTTCATCATGCTCTTGAAGTAATCATATCCGGGATAGCCGTAATATGCCTTTCCGAAGAGGCTTATCTTAGGCATGAGGGATGTGTCGCCGAGGCGTTCAATCGCGCGTGATGATGCCTCACGGCTCCTGAAAAGCTCTATCTCGGGCCGCGCCGATGTGGTGGCGAGGGGGATGTCGGCCGACGGCACCGCCAGCTTCTCGTCGTCAAGGTCCTTACCGGTGAACAGTCCGAGCACACGGCGGTAGCCCGATACCGCGCTACGTGCGCGGGTTATGTTCTGTGATGTCTGCAATGTCTGTGCCTCTACCATGTCGACATCGCTCTGCGTCGCGGTTCCGTTGGCAAGCATGGAGCGCAGTCGCCCGAGGTTGCTCTCGAGCAGGGCTATGGTGTTCATGCTCTGCGCAATCTGCTCTTCGGTGAGTAGGATCGCGAAATACAGGTCTTCGACACGCTGGCGCACAGCATACAGCTCGACGTCGAGCGACCGCTGCTGTACCTCGCTGCGGGCCCGTTCGGCTTCGCGGCGTGCGCGTGATGTGCCTCCGTCCCAGATGGTCTGCGATATGTCTATTCCGGCCTGGTATTGCAGCTTGCCAAGTCCTCTGGGGCCATAGCCCATCTGCTCCATTATGCCGGAGAGTGCTTCGGGGAACGACGGCACGGCGTTCTGTACGGTTCCCTGACCGTAGACGCCGATTCGGGGGAGCCAGCCCCGGTTGATGTCAGAGAGCTCGACAGCGCATGTGGCCGACAGGAGGTCATGTTTCCTGACCAGCGGATAGTTTTCGGTAGCCAGCGCCACACACTCGTCGATGGTAGTCACGGCGTCTGCGCCGGTCCACGCCGTGAGGCAGAGGAAGAGGGCTATAAGGTATTTTCTCATATCTGTAGTGTCATGGTTTCAGCTTGCGCATTATGGTCTCGAGATTCTCTTTCTTCCTTGCCGCAAGAAATCTCTCGCGGTCGGCCATGCAGTTGTCGAGCACTGCATTTATCAGCGGTGCGGCCATATATGCGAATATATTCAGCGACACGATGTCTATGACGAGCATTCCCGCGTCGACCTTGCGGCAAGTACCGAGGGTCGCGGCTTCGTCAATCTGCGATTGCAGATGTGCCAGCATAAGTGGAGCGTAAGCCCTTATCTTGTCGAGCATTGCGGCCATGCGTCCGGGGTTGCCGAATACCTCGGTCACCATGAATTTAGGCAGGTCGGGATTGGCAGCTATGAAATCGAGGTGACGCTCTATGACATTGCGTATCTTATCCTCGAGCGACATGCCGCTGTCGGCCACTGAATTGAACACCAATTCCTTGAGTATGTCTATCTTTTCGGAGATGATGCGGTCGAACAGTTTCTCCTTGGTACGGAAATAATAGTGGAGCATGGCATGTGTCACCCCCGCTGCCTCGGCTATGGAGGTCGTCCGTGCTCCGGCGAATCCCTTGGCCATGAACTCGCGTTCGGCAGCCTGCAGTATCAGGCTTTCGGTATCCTGCTGAGTCTCCTTTCGTTTCTGACCTGTCATAACAATTCAGTCTATCAAATGTGGTTAACAATTTTGTTAGTGCAAAGGTAAGGCCTTTCATCGAGATATGCAAGCAAAAAAACAAAAAGAGTGTGATGCCGGAGCTCATATTGTTCTCACACTGCGTGCTAAAATACCATTACACAACTGTGAGATGGCAAGATATTATATGGTGAGGTTTTGTCGTCTTGTGCCACCAGCCGCGAAGCGGCGATATGTTGAAAGCCCCATATCGAGCCCGCAGGGCGATGGTATGTTTCCCCCACACCATCGCCGTGTGCGGGATATACGCCCGGACGGGCTATCCCGTCACACGGCTCGATGTGGGGCTTTCAACATATCGCCGCTTCGCGGCTGGGGGAAAAGGCTTTATTATAAATGCATTACACTGTGTACGGGGTTTCTGATAATTCCCGCGACTTTGTCGCTCTGATTTTGCTTACGAGAAATCGAAGTCGTCGGTGTCTGAGAGGGAGATGCCTTGGCCGCGGTAATTGTCCCAGAAGCGTGAGGCGGGTATCTCGCCGGCGTGGGTGTAGAATTTCTCGGGCAGGTCGTTCAGGAAATAGAGCCTGTTGTGGTCGGCCTCTCCGTCGGGGTCAATGTCGTCGACTCGGGCGGCTTTGGAACTGCGGTAGACCACGAGGGTGTCCTGTGCGCGTGTCAGGGCCACATAGAGGCAGCGGCGGTCTTCCTCGATGGCGTCCTCACCACCAGCAATCGCCTTGGCCGATGGGTATTGGGTATAGTTGACGTTGACCAGATAGCAGTTCTTGGCCTCGAGACCTTTGGCCGAATGGATTGTGGTCAGTGTCACGCAGTCCTCGGGGTCCTCGTCATTCTTTATGGCTGTCTCGAGCGAGGGGTCGAGGATATAGTCTGAGATGAAGGCCGTGAGGCTCTCGGATGCCTCGGCGATGCGCGACAGCAGGGCGATGTCCTTTGAACGGCGGTCCCAGTCGTCCTTGTATTTTGTCTGCAGAATACGGCTTAGGCCCTTCAGTGCGGCCTCGATGGCTTTGTTTACCTCGGCCTGCATCTCCTTGATATCCATCAGGACGGTAGAGACCGACGAGTCAATGGCCGGATTGGAGTATATCACCTCGACGCACTCGTCGAGGGTCTCCTTGTCGATGATGCTGTCTATGATACGGGCTGCCGTAATCTCGCCGATGCGCGGGAACAGGCACAGATAGCGTTGCCATGCCAGCTCGTCGCGCGGATTGGCCACGATGCGCAGTGCCGACACTATGTCACGCACATGGGCCGAGGCCATAAGGCTGGTGCCTCCGAATATGACATAAGGTATCTTGGCCTCGACGAGACAGGCCTCGACAGCCTTGAGTCCCCAGTTTGAGCGCGACAGCACCATATTGTCCTTGAATCGGCATCCCTCGACCCCACGGGCATCGCGTATACGCATCACTATGTCGCGTGCCTGGTCCCACTCCTGGCGGAAATGATAGAGCACAGGTTTCTGACCGTGGCCGCGGTGGGCGGTGAGCAGCTTGTCGTAGTTGAGGGGCGAGCGCGACAGGAGCCAGTTCGACAGGTCGAGTATCTCCTGGGTTGAGCGGTAGTTGATGGTGAGCTGCCTCACCTCCGAGTCGGGGACTATGGATGTGAAATTGTGGATGGTGCGGAAATCGGCACCACGGAATCCGTAGATGGACTGTGCGTCGTCGCCCACACAGAACAGGTTGCACCGCCCCCAGAACGAGCTGAGAAGCAGGTATTGCAGCGGATTGGTGTCCTGCATCTCGTCGACCAGTATGTGGTCGTATGCCTCGGACATGAAAGTGGCCGCCTGAGGGTTGCGGGAGAGGCCGACGGCGACCTTCTGCAATATATCGTCATAGTCGAGATAGCGGCGCTCGGCCTTGAAGGCGAGATACTTGCGTATCACCTCCTGAAACACCGGCAGACGCTCGAGTATTCGGCGCCGGGTGTCCTCGTCCATCCGCCCGTTGAAGAGGCGCTGCGAGAGTGCGGCAGACAGATTGCAGCGGGCGTTGACGGCATACGAATAGACCTCGGCCAGCTGGTCGGGGTTGATGAAATTGCTCTTCTTGAAATGGCGTCCGCACACGAGCCGGAAGGCACTCTGGCGGTCCTCCTCGTCGATGACGGTGAAATGGCCGAAATTGAATACCGAAGGGTTCTGCTCGATCATCTCCATGCACCACGAGTGGAATGTCTGCCCCTTGAGGGCGCGGGCGTCGCGTGCCACGGAGGCGCGGAGACGTCCCACAATCTCCTTGGCCGATTTGCGGGTGAACGAGAGTATGAGTATGCGCGACGGGTTGACTCCCTTGTCGATCAGATATTTGGCGCGGGCTATGATGGTGCGTGTCTTGCCTGTGCCCGCTCCGGCGAGCACCAGCAGGTTGCGACCCTCGTATGTGGCGGCTGCAAGCTGCTGTGGGTTGAGGGTCGAGAGGTCTGTCGACATCGGACTGCGGGAGTCGTGGCTGGTCATCGGTCGGCGGGATAGTCGAATTTCTTGCGATAGAACATGAAGTCGCGTCCGAGATATTTTTCGCGCACGACAGGATTCTCGGCCAGTTCCTCTGATGTGCCCTGGAAGAGTATCTTGCCCTCGAAGAGCAGGTAGGCGCGGTCGGTGATGCGCAGGGTCTCCTGGGCATTGTGGTCGGTGATGAGGATGCCTATATTTTTCTCCTTGAGGCGGTAGACGATAGACTGTATATCCTCGACAGCGATAGGGTCGACACCCGCGAAGGGCTCGTCAAGCATGATGAACTTGGGGTCTATGGCCAGACAGCGGGCTATCTCGGTGCGGCGTCGCTCGCCACCCGATAGCTGGTCGCCGAGATTCTTGCGCACATGCCCGAGGCGGAACTCCTCGATGAGGCTCTCCAGCTTCTCGCGCTGATACTCGACGGGGCGTCCCGTCATCTGCAGCACGGACTTGATGTTGTCCTCGACGGAGAGCTTGCGGAATACGCTCGGCTCCTGCGCGAGATAGCCGATGCCGTATTTGGCACGCTTGTAGACGGGAAATTTGGTGATGTTGTGCTCGTTGAGGAATATCTGGCCTTCGTTGGGGGTTATCAGTCCAACCGTCATGTAGAATGTGGTGGTCTTGCCCGCTCCGTTGGGGCCGAGCAGACCGACAATCTCACCCTGCTGCACATTGATGCTCACATGGTTTGCCACGGTACGCTTGCCGTATTTCTTGACAAGGTTGTCGGTGCGGAGCACCATTTTCTCGGGCGTCCCCACGGGATATGCCGCAGTCTGCGGGGTGGGAGCGGGCTGCTGTGGCGTGGTGTCTGTAAACTCTTGGCTCATGGTCAGTTGTTTCTGCGCAAGCGCGATTCGATATAGTCGGTGAGGAGCTGTATCGCCACCACATTGCTGCCACCCTGCGGCACGATGAGGTCGGCGGTCTTCTTTGAGGGCTCGATATACATCTCGTGCATCGGCTTGAGCACATCCTGATAGCGGTTGAGCACCATCTGGGGTGTGCGGCCACGCTCGACACAGTCGCGGGCGATGACACGTATCAGCCTCTCGTCGGCCTCGGCGTCGACAAATACCTTGACATCGAGCATCGAGCGCAGGGTCGGGTCGGTGAGCACGAGGATTCCCTCGACTATGACCACCTCGCGGGGCTCGACCGTGATGGTCTCGGGCTGACGGGTGCAGGTGAGGTAAGAGTAAGTGGGCATCTCGATGGTCTTCCCTTCCTTAAGCTCTCTGAGGTGGCGCACCAGCAGGGGCCACTCGATGGCCGCGGGCTCGTCGAAGTTTATCTTGCTGCGCTCTTCGACGGGAATATGGCTCGAATCCTTATAATATGAGTCCTGAGGCAACACGGCCACCTCGCCCTGTGGGAGCGAATTGATAATCTTGTTGACCACTGTAGTCTTGCCCGAGCCGGTGCCTCCGGCTATACCTATTATCAGCATTGTGCGGTAGAGTTTTTTTGTTGTTCATGCAAAGTTAGCGACACACGGCGTAATTTACAAGAAAAACAAGGGGAAACTGAATCGCGCAACCTGATAATCGCACTCAGATACGCCTCAGTTCGGTCTGAAGCAGTTCGAGAAACCTGGCGGCGTGCGCGCCGTCCATCTGCGTGTGGTGAAACTGGAAGGAGACTGTGAGTGTGGTCCTGAGCAGCCCCCGCCTGTACCGTCCCCATATCATGAAAGGATTATTGAATATGCCGCTATACATTCCTATGGCTCCGTTAATCACAGTCGATGTCAGGGCGGATGTCCCTATGACCATGCGGTCGGTGATGTCGTGGTTGCGGCATGTGCGCGCTACCTCGCGGGTCAGCCGCAAGTAGTCGCGGTCGAATGTCTCGAGCTCAGGGCTAAAAGGTATGTCACATGAGCTTACCTCCCCGCTCGAATTGGCGACTATGGTGTTAATAGCCAGCGCGTCATATCGTATCAGCTTGTCACCGACGGGGAGTGTGAAAAACTCTTTGACCTGCGAGGCCGCACGACCTATGCAGTAGCACATAAGCATATTGAATTTCAGCCCTCTGCGGCGGCTCAGTCTCAGTGTATCCGTGATATCAAGGGTTTTGATGAGTGTGACCATCGGCATCGGGGCGTTCATCCACATCTCAAAGGCGTATCTCCTTGTGGTCTCTGCGGGATTAATCTCTTGCATTTTTTGCCGCGAAGTTACGGAGAACTTTCCGCTCAGGATAGAATAAACCGGACATCCTGAAGATGTCACTCTCCAAATGCCCGGAGCGCACCGGGCGTGAGGCCGCTGAAACGGCGGCACTCCCTGACGAAGTGCGACTGGTCGGCATATCCGGCCCCGGCAGCGACTCCAGCCAGCGTGGCATCTCCATGCCGCAATAGCTGTAGGGATTTATGGAATCTCACGACCGAGGCATATTCTTTGGGCGCCATACCGACATGATGGCGGAAGAGGCGGTTGAACTGTCTCACGCCCAGACATGCCTGTCCGGCAAGTGCCGATACCGTATTGTTCGGGTTGGATGCCAGGGCATCGACCGACGCACCTATACGGTGGAACTCCCTGAGATCCATACTGTCGAGCGACGACAACAGCCAACGCTCTATCAGTCCTATGCATCTGCCGCTATCGGGTTGACTGAATATCGTGTCGGCGAGGTGGTTGAGGGCCGGATTGCCAAGAGCGGTGCCATCAATCTCCATATTGTAGAACAACTGCGGGGATGTACCTATAAAAGTCCCGATTGTATGAGGCCTGAACACGATGGCGATTGTATCAATATCACCGTCGGCAGCAACGTGGGCCGGGAAATCGACCTGCCCGCTCACAGTCAGCCGGGGATGCGTGACATTCAGCTCGGAAATCCTGAACCGCGTGCCCCGATGGAAGAGTATCTGTGTGCAGCCGAGGGGAAAGGTGAGGGTGTCAAAACACCCGCATCCGCGCGCCACCCAGTAATGGCTGATATAAGGTCTCAGTGATACGCACGGGGTGTGGAGGGTAAAGACTGGTACAGGCATGATTTGATTTGGCGGGTGCTGTTGAAAGGTGCAAATCTAACGCTTTTCCTCCGGTTTCCAGTATGTCATGTCAACCATTTAACATATTTTTTTAGTGGCCCTATATTTCAATCAGACATACGATTGGATTTGGCCGATTGTCGAAAATGTCGTAACTTTGCGTACTGAAAACGATAAAACCATATTACTACAATAGCATGAAAGCATTTGTATTCCCAGGACAGGGTGCCCAGTTCGTCGGAATGGGCAAAGACCTGTATGACAATAATCCTGTTGCAAAAGAGATGTTCGAGAAGGCAAACGAGATTCTCGGATTCCGCATCACAGACCTCATGTTTGCCGGTACAGACGAGGACCTGCGTCAGACCAAGGTGACACAGCCCGCCATATTCCTCCATTCGGTCATCCTTGCCAAGACCATGGGCGAGGAGTTCGAGCCTGCCATGGTTGCCGGACACTCTCTCGGCGAGTTCTCTGCTCTCGTTGCCGCCGGCGCACTGAGCTTTGAGGATGGTCTGCGCCTTGTCTCGGCCCGTGCACAGGCCATGCAGAAGGCTTGCGAGATCAATCCCTCGACAATGGCCGCTGTCATCGCCCTTCCCGACGAGAAGGTCGAGGAGATATGCTCGGGCATCGACGGCACCGTGGTATGCGCCAACTACAACTGCCCATTATTGGAACTGAACCCAGTGAGGTTATCTATCCACATAGCGACGATAAACCCTATCGTTCCCCAAACTCTCACGGGAGGATAGTCCTTAATGCGATCCAATCCGGCTTTATCGATAGCATTATATGCAACGGTATATGACAATGACAGAGTGGGCATATAGGCCAGCATATTGACCAACATCGCTATTTTGAACAAATCATAATCGGTAACGAACGCCGCACAAAAAAGAGAAAAAGCTCCGACCCAATGCAGAACTCCCATCAACCGTTCGGCATTCACCCACTTATCAGAAACCACACCTATAAGCGCAGGCATAATAAGAGAAGCTATACCCGATAGAGCAAACACACTGCCCACGAGTGCACCGTCGAAAGCCAAGCCCCCGTCTTCAACGGGTGTCGTCATATATAATCCCAATGTACAGAGCCACGATCCCCAGATAAAAAATTGGAGAAAATTCATGACTATCAGTCGAATTTTTACACTTTCCATATTCTTGCGTTTGTGTTGTAATAATTTCCTTTTTTACAGGACATGGTTTAGATTATCCGTCAAAAATAAAGCCGATCGAGCACTGGAATACCTCACTTGTCCGAGCATTTTACCGACATGCGGCTTATTTCATGCAAATCTAAAAAAATATCGGTGTTCTTACAAGTTAT
>OLOX01000015.1_pt1 | contig 134297 bp, 99 predicted proteins | sample 1672091 | NCBI WGS metagenome assembly OLOX01 (sample SAMEA3136644, study PRJEB25190) | human gut metagenome | reverse complement strand
TTATGCAGCAAAATCTAAGGATGAGCATATAAGGAAACATAGTTCTTCAGGTGGTGTGTTTACATTGTTAGCAGAGCAAACAATAAATGCCGGTGGAGTCGTTTTTGGTGCGCGTTTTGACGAAAAATGGGATGTTGTTCATGATTATTCTGAAACGTTAGAAGGACTGTCCGCCTTTCGTGGATCGAAGTATGTTCAGAGTAGCATAGGTCAATCATACAAACAAGTTGAAAGTTTTTTAAGAGGTGGACGTTTAGTCCTTTTTTCTGGTACCCCTTGTCAGATAGCAGGTTTAAAGCGTTTCTTAAGAAAAGATTATGAGAATTTGACAACGGTTGATTTCATTTGTCATGGCGTTCCCAGTCCAAAAGTTTGGCGAATGTATTTGAAGGAAACGGTCGCACGTCAGTGCGAAAAAAATACAGTTTCGCCTCACCCTATCTCTGGTAAAAATGCCCTCGTTGAGGGTATTTTGTTCAGAGATAAGTGTTTAGGATGGAAAAAATACAGTTTTGCTCTCACCCTCTCCACTACCCTTGGGAGTGGAGAGAAAAATTCAGTTTTGCTCTCTGAACCTATAGATAAGAATATTTTTATGCGTGGTTTTATGAGTAACCTGTTTTTTCGTCCATCCTGCCATTTTTGTGCTTATAGAGAACTTCGTAGTGGTAGTGATATTACTTTGGCGGACTGTTGGGGGATACACCATGTTTATCCGGATTTTGATGATGATAAAGGCATAAGTTTATGTATTGTAAAGTCTGATAAGTTTAAAAATCTTTCATCTTCCTTGGAATGTTTACCTGTTGATTTGGATTTTGTTCGGCAATATAATCATAGCTGTTTCGAGTCGGATTCAATTCCTTTACATCGGCAGGCTTTCTTTAATGCTATTCAAGAGGATAAGGCTTGTAAATATATTCTTAAATATGCTACATATCCGGATAAGAGTATGCGGGCAATCATATCAAGAATGCTTGATAGAATAGGAATGAAGAATTTTATAAAAAAATGTATTGGGAAGATATGAAGAATGTATTATTGATAGGGATAGGCGGTGTCTACAATTACGGATGCGAGGCAATTGTACGAGGAACGGTAAATATATTGAAAACCATCAATCCGAATGTGCATATTAGCTACGCTTCTTATAATTATGAGGATGATGTGCGCAGATTGGCTGATTGTGATATACGTATTGTAAAACGTAAGCGAATAGGACGATGGAGCTGGCGTAATGTTCTGCGGAAATTGTTTTCTCATGTAAATATTTCTTATAAAATAGCTTATGATACTACTGATTGGTTAGCGAATTTTGATACGGTATTTTCAATAGGTGGAGATATCTATACCCTTTCTTCTACAGGCGCATATAATAGCACTCTTCCCAACTTTCTTGAACAATGTCAATCCAAAGGACTAAAATATGTGTTATGGGGCGCTTCCGTTGGTAAGTTTGAGAATAACCCAAGTGCTTTAGCTTTTTATAAAGAACATTTAAAGAAGATAGACTTAATTGTTGCTCGAGAATCCGTGACAGTGAATTATTTAAGATCTTTAGGTATAGATAACAATGTAATGCTGGCGCCTGATCCCGCTTTTTTTGTAGAGTCTCCTCGCATAGAAAAGAAATCAAATGATAAACTGACCATCGGAATAAATCTTAGTCCGTTGTCTGCTTTATATCATTATAAGAATATTGATACCGCTATAGGCAAGCAAGCAGAAACCATTTGTGGATTGGCAAAAGAATGTGACTCATTGCAAAACATATTGCTGCATGATTCGGTCGCTAAAATTGGTGAGGAAGCTTTTATGTCGTGTGGATCCTTGCAAAGCATCGTGCTACCCGATTCGGTGAATGAAATTGGAGATAAAGCTTTCGGATATTGTAGGGCCTTGCGAAGTATAGTGCTCCCTGATTCCTTGGCTAAAATTGGGAATTATGCTTTCATAGAGTGTAGTTCCTTGCAAAGCGTGAACTTACCGGAATCTTTAATCTCAATTGGGGAAAATCCTTTTTACCACTGTAAGCAGTTGCAATTAATAGTTCCAGAGAGGAGTAAGTTTAAGCTCTTAAAAGGACTGTTAATTGACGATAACGGACGACTGCTAACTTGTTTGAATACGGATGAGAGAATAGAAATACCTGATTCGGTAAAAGAAATAGGGGAGTCTGCATTCGGACTCTGTAGATCCTTGCGAAGCATAGTGCTACCTGATTCGGTGACTAAAATTGATAATGCTGCTTTTGAGGGATGTAATTCGTTGCAAAGCATAGTTTTACCTGATTCGGTCTCCAAAATTGGTAATGGCGTTTTTCGTTTTTGTTTCTCCATGCAAAGAATAGAGGTACCTAAATCTTTAGAGAATGTGAAATTTGAAGGTGTACCATCTGATTGTAAGATAGTCGTAAGATAATATGATAGTTATAGAGTCAAAACGAAAGAAGATAGAGAATATACTCAAGAAATATCCGGGTGCGGTTGTTGCGGATGTGACGAGCAATGCCAGGGACGGACTTGTGAAACTGAGCCCGTTCTATCCGCACGGTGGGATTCCGGTGCCATTCAGCGGCGGTGTTACTGCAGAGTGTGTGGAAGGTGTGTGGCAGGGCCTGAAAGTCTTTGAAGGTGAGGACGTAGACGCCGCAATGTTCAGAAACGGCACTATGAAAAACCTGAAAAGGACAGTCCGTACCCATGGCCGTGTTTTAGGGCATAGAAAAGGCGTGAATGGCGACGAGATATTGGGGTATGTCGAGGCTAAACAGCAGATATATATACCGACATACCGTTGGATGCTCGAAAACAGGGTGTCAAGTATAATAGACCGTCTCAGGGGGGCATCCAAGGAGCGGACAATAGTGCTGCTTGACTATAATACCTGCTGTGACGTGGACAGTCCCGTAAAGCCGCTATCGCACGCATACCTGATAAAGGCATACGTTGAGGGCCTTTATCCATACGGCGACAGGGAAGAGAACCAGGAACCGACATTACCGTTTTTATAAAAAATCTGAATTATATGGCAAGAAGACATGACCATGAGTCCTTCAGAAGGCTCATAGAAGCCAATGGCATTAAAAAGTTATATCATTTCACAGACCGTGACAACCTGAAGTCGATAATAGACAACGGAGGACTGTTCTCGTGGGCCGACTGTGAGTCGAGAGGCATAACGATAGCCAAGCCCGGCGGCAGCGGGTTGTCACGAGACCTCGACCGCAGGGACAGTCTGCAGCATTATGTAAGGCTCAGTTTTACGACCGAACATCCTATGATGTATGTGGCTATGAACGAAGGCCGCATAACGAACCCTGTGATACTGGAGATTGACCCCGAGGTCATTTATGACAGCGAGACCAGATTTGCCGACCGCAACGCCACACGCACCGGCGCGAACGTTGGCGGGACGTTTGACGATTTCAAGAAGATACATTTCAATGCGATAAAGGCGCGACGGCATTTTGACCTCGCGGTCGAGGAACAGCCATTCTTTCAGGCCGAGGTTCTGGTGAAGCATTTCATCTCCATCGACAAGATATTGAATATCGGCAATTTCGGCATCGCACTGCCCACTGTCGACAGGCAGATACAGAGCAAGACACCGTACACGGCACAGATAACGAGGTCAACGCCTACGGCATTCATATTCCTGTTGGATCATTCGGCGAGCATGTCACGACAGACTAACCTGCTGGGAGAGACTATGCCTATGTCGGAGGCTGTGGCGAGGATAGTGAACAGACAGATAAACGAGCTGGTGCTGAGGTGTATCAAGGCGAATGAGGTCAGGCACTATTTTGACATCGCCGTGATAGGATATGGCGAGGATTCGTACAGCGCATGGGACGGTGACCTGGCTGGTCGTGATTTTGTCTCACCCGAGGAGCTGCGCGACAATCCGTTGAAGCGCATAACGGTGAGGGAAGAGAAGAAGACCCGTCGTGGAACCGTGGTAAAGGAGGTCGAGAAGGTGCAGTGGATAGAGGCAAGGCATACCGGCTCACGGACACATTTCCACAAGGCTTTCGACCATGCAAAACGTCTGCTTGATAGGTGGATGGAAGAGCATCACGACAAGGACTGCTATCCTCCGACAATCATAAACATCACGGACGGTGCGTATAACGGCGCGACAAAAGAAATGGTGCAACAGAGAGCCAACGAACTGAAGTCGATGTTCACGAACGATGGCAATGTGCTGCTGTTCAACATACATATAACAGCCGATGGCGGGTCGGTGCAGACATTCCCGACATCCAAGGATGAGCTTGGCGGTAACGGTTATGCGTCCGATCTGTTTGATTTGTCAAGCCTGTTGCCGCTGCGTTATAACGAGGAGATATGCAGGATGCAGGATATAGACTCGTCGGTGAGACATTCGGCAATGGCAGTCAATGCAGACATGTCTACACTGATAAAGCTGATGGATATAGGAACTCCGACTAACATAAGTCAGGCGAGATGAGAAAGACAAGGTGTGTAACACTCGGTAAGCCTGAACGCAATGCCGTAAACGAGGATGCGGTCGTGGCCCGGAAGAATATGATTGCGGTCTCGGACGGCGCAGGGGGCGGAGGTCTGTTTGCAGACCGATGGTCGGCATATCTGCTCAAGAATCTGCCTGAGACACCAATCGGCTCTGCCGGGGAACTTGACGGCTGGATTGGCGGAATCTGGGAAAGATATTACAATCAGGCCGAGGTATGGGCAAAGCGAATCGGCGGAATGGCTCTTGACAAGTTCTATGACGAGGGTTCTTTCGCAACGCTTGCAGCCGTCTGGAGAGGGGCGGACGGGGTGTGTAGGTGGATGACTTATGGTGACAGTGTGGTGTTCATATATGACCGGGCGACAAAGGGGCTTTATTTCTCTTTTTCGGAGCTCAAGGATTTCGACCGTCCGCCATACCTGATAAACTGCAAGGATGAGCTTGACCCGGAGGGATTCAGGTGTGGCTGCTTCGAGCTGAAGAAGGGGATGACGGTATTTGTGGCCAGTGACGCATTGGCACACTACATCATGATGATGTATGAGATGTCTGCTAAAGAAAGGTTTGCCGATGAACTGGACCGTGCGATAAAATCGAGTTCAAAGAACGGCAATATAGTGAAGGAATGTATGTGTATGCCCTCTGCCGTATTTGAGAAATCGGTGATTGCGAAGATTCGCAAGAATGTCTATGACAAAAACGGCTACGGAAGATGGATAATGTCTTTATACGACAAAGGGCTTATAGCTCTTGACGACTATTCGCTTGCGGTGATGCATTATTGAGGCATCCCCGCAAGCGAATAGGAAGGGTTATGGGGTTATGGGTTTGGTCTATAAATTATATAAGATTTATAAAAATTATAAGACTTATAACCCTATGACCTCATAACCCTATAACCTCATTTCATCTGTTCCATCTCGAGGGAGGCGAGGATGAAGGGGCCTACGCCCTTGGCGTCGTTGTCGCGCTTGGGCTCTGAGATGTAATATTCGAACGAGCCGTTGCGGCGCTGCGACGAGCCTCCGCCCAGACCTGCCACGGCACAGCACTCGGTCAGCGACACGGTGCCGTCCTCGGCTGTGACGATGAACTTGTCAAGTATGCCGTTATATGCCTTGATACCGGCTTCGCGGTAGCTCTCGGGGAGCAGGCCGAGGCGGACGGCGCGCAGCAGGTTGTAGCAGTACATGGCCGATGCCGTAGACTCGAGATAGTTGCCCTCGCGGCCGCTCTCGTCGACTACCTGATACCATACGCCGCTCTCGGCGTCCTGATGCTTGATGATGCCGTCGGCTATCGAGCCGAGCAGCTTGACGAGCTCGGGACGTTTGGGATGGTTCTCGGGGAACTGCTCGAGCACATCGGTAAGCGCCCAGAAGAACCAGCCTTGTGCGCGGCCCCAGCAATGTGCTGACTGGCCTGTCTTGTTGTCGGCCCAGAACTGTGCCTTCTTCTCGTCCCACGCATGGCGATAGAGTCCTGTGGCGGGGTCGTAGGTATGCTTGGCCACCGTGAGGAACTGACGGGCAACCTCGTCGTATGCCTTTTTCTGAGCCTTGCCTGTGAGCTGGCTGTTGGCATAGGCGGTGAGGAAGGGCGACGACATGTAGAGGCCGTCAAGCCACATCTGGTGGGGATAGATGCGCTTGTGCCAGTAGCCTCCCTCCTTGGTCTTGGGCTGGGTGGTGAGCTGGTCATAGAGGGTCGAGGCGGCTGTGAGCAGACGCGGGTCGGAGGTGACCGAGTGTGCCTCGAGCAGCAGCATGCCGTTCTTTACGTCGTCCAGCTTGTAGTCTTCTTTCTTGTAGGTAAGTATCTCGCCCGCAGGTGTCACGAGTGTGTCGATATAAGACATCACATAGTCCTGCATGGGCTTGTGGCCTGTCTTGCGGGCTACGGCCATGAGCGCGTCCATCTCGACGCCTACCGAATAGCTCCACTTGGGGCGGCGGCTGTGGTCGGCCTGCCAGCTCTCGGGCCAGCGCTTGAGTTCGGAGAGGCTCATGCGCATTGACATCGGCTGGGTCTCGATGGCGGGTTTTCCGTTGATGTTGAGGTTCTCGAAGCGGATGTCGCGGGTCTGTCCCTTGATCGAGTTGCTGCCCGTGGCCACGCCGGTCCAGTCGCAGTTCTTGACCTCGACGTTATAGATGTTGCAGAGGTCTTCGAATCCCTCTATCTTGACTCCATATTTCGATTCCTTGCAAGTCACGTTCTCGAGGAATACGTTGCGCACCGTGGGGGGGAAATCGCGCTGGCATATCTCTTTCTGCTCGTAGACGAGGTTAATCTTGAGCACGGCCTCGTTGCACTGGCCCACCTCGACGTTGCGCACGAAGATGTCCTCGATGACACCGCCGCGGCACGAGTTTGTCTTGATGCGTATCACGCGATCGAGGTCGGGTGAGTCCATCACGCAGTTCTCGACAAAAAGATTCTTGAATCCGCCGGAGATTTCCGAGCCTACGACAACGCCTCCGTGGCCGTTCTTCATGCGGCAGTTGCGCACGATGACATTCTCGGTAGCGATTCCGGCGGTGCGTCCGTCGCGGTTGCGGCCACTCTTGATGGCGATGCAGTCGTCGCCCGTGTCGAAAAAGCAGTTCTCGATGAGCACGTTCTTGCACGACTCGGGGTCACAGCCGTCGCCGTTGGGGCCGTCGTTCTGTATGTGCACTCCACGCACTGTCAGGTTCTCGCAGAACAGGGGGTGTATCACCCAGAACGGCGAGCGGAGCAGGGTCACATCCTCGATGAGCACATTCTTGCACTTGACGGGGTTGAGCAGCTGCACGCGCATGCCGTATCCGTCGCCCATCTTGCGCTGCTCGACGGGGACACCCTTCTCGTTCCACTCCATGAGGATGGGACGCCCTATGCGTTGCGAGATTATGCCCTTGTCGAACTCATAGCCATATTTCACGGCACCGCACATGCGCCACCAGTTGGCATTCTCGCCACCGCCGTCTACAGTGCCCTTGCCTGTCACGGCGATGTTCTTCTGGCCGTAGGCATATATCATGGGCTGATAGTTGTAGCAGTCCATACCTTCCCAGCGGGTGTAGACAAGGGGGTATTCCTTGAGGTCTGAGGTGAAGAGCAGTGTGGCTCCCTCTTCAAGATGAAGGTTCACATTGCTCTTGAGCGTGATGGGGCCGGTGAGCCATGTTCCGGCAGGTATCACCACGCGCCCGCCACCCTCGGCGGAACAGCGGTCTATGACCTTGTTGATTAGCTCGGTGTAGAGATAGCCCTCGGTCTTTGACGGTTTCCCGTAATCAAAGATGCGATAGTCCTTGTCGCGGAACTGCGGGGCCTTGATCTGCTTCTCGACAGCCGGATAGATTGTCTTCCAGGCTTCGGCGGCAGTAGGAGTGTCGGCGGCACAGGCCATAAGACCTAATAGCCACGCTACAAGCATGATGGCTGATTTTCTCATGGTTGGATATAAGATTAATGGATGTATATGAGGGCAAAGTTACGAAAAAAAGTTGTAATTTTGCGAATAATCTATTCAATCTACCCATGAAACATATAGTTTTTCTCGTTTCCACTATTCTTATTTCCGCCTCGGCGTCCATGGCTGCCCGTGTGCCGGATCTGCTCAAACATCAGCCGAAAGGGTTCTTCAAGACAGAGGAAGCCGTGAGGGTGGGGCATCAGGTGGTAGCCTACCAGCGTGTCACCGGCGGCTGGCCAAAAAATATCAACATGTCTGTGCCGATGACACCCCAGCAGCTCGACAGCGTGAAGGCAGAGAAATGGCGCAGGGATGACTCGACCACCGACAACGGCGCGACAAACCGCGAGATGCATTTCCTGGCCAAACTCTACCAGGCAACCGGCGACACGATATGGCTTGAGCCGTTCCGCCGTGGCGTCGAATACCTGCTGTCGGGACAGTATCCCGGCGGAGGTTGGCCCCAGTTCTGGCCCGAGAACCACGGCTATCAGGTGCATATCACATATAATGACAATGCCATGGTAAACACGCTCAATATTTTGCGTGACATATCGGCATCTGTGGCGCCCTATACCGACATGATAGACAAGGCGACAGCCCTGCGCATAGACTCGGCATTTGCCAAGGGTATCGAATGTATCCTTGCGACCCAGATACGCGATGCAGACGGCAACCTCACCGTGTGGTGCCAGCAGCATGACCGTGAGACGCTGCTTCCGGCCCCGGCGCGCTCATACGAGCTCCCGTCATACTGCTCCTCAGAGTCTGCCGGCATAGTGCGTCTGCTCATGTCGCTCCCTGCACCTGACGCCCGGGTACGCGAGGCCGTCCACGGTGCCATGCGGTGGTTTGACACCCATAAGCTCACTGGTGTCCGTCTCGAACGTCATTATGGCGACGGTGGCGACACACGCCTTGTCTCTGACCCGGACGAGCCGCTCCCTATCTGGGCCCGTTTCTATGACCTCGAGAAGGGTGAGCCATACGTATGCGACCGCGACGGCGTCCCCAGGAAATCGCTTGAGGAAATCGGTCACGAGCGCCGTAACGGCTACGGATGGTACAACCGTGCGCCACTCGACCTCTATCCCCTCTATGCCGAGTGGTGTGCCCTCTATGACCCCGAGCACACCCCGAAACCATAGGGAAGCATCCCACATGAAAAAAACGGAGCCGCCTTCATCACGAGGGCGGCTCTGTTGTGAATCTAACGAAGTGAAAACTTTATCAAATCTGTCTATCTAAAAACCTGAATTTCTTTTTTACCCTAACCTGTACCGATTTCTGATTTGATACAATCTCTATTTTTTCTTACTTTATACTGAAACAGTGTTGTGATATCGGGTCTTGGGATGGATGTTTCCTTGACCTCGCACTGCAAAGTTAGGGCTTGCACAAGCCATGTGCAAGCCCTTTGTACGCTTATCTAAATAATCTAAAAGCAATCTAAATACTAACTATTTGATTAATAGATATGTATAAAATGCTGTTCAAACAGGTTATCTAAACAAAATCAAGAGGTTTAGACCATGTAATTGTACTGTTTACGATATTTGTGTCACTGCATTTCCACCAGTCCGATGTGCCTGAGATCTTCCTCGATAGTGGCCCGGTTTATGGCACGTGTACGCAGTTTGTTGCGATATGTATAGATGGTGTTGGTCGATATGCCGAGGAAGCGTGCTATGACGGCGGCATCCTCGATGCCGAGTCGGCTCATGGCGGCCACGCGGAGCTCTGTGGTGAGTGCGGTGGGGTCGGTGGTTACTATCTTCTTGTCTGGCTGCAGCAGACGGTTGACCTGCTCTACGAAATCCGGGAACAGGTGGAACAGGGCTTCGTCAAACACATCATAGAATTTCTTACGCGCCTCCTCGAGGACCTTCCCGGATTTGATATATGCCATGAGGTCTTCGGTCTGGCCCGCTGTCAGCTTGCGTCGGCACATCTTGTTATACTCCTCCAGAATCTCGATATAGCTTGAACTGAGGTTCATGAACTCTGATATGTATGTCTCCTTGGCAAGATTGGCACGTGCCAGCTGTTCTTCGGTCTGCTTGAGCTTCTTGACCTGCTGGCGCTTGCCCTGGAGGATGCGGTAGACGATGATGAAGGCTATTATGAGCAGTGCCATGAAAGCGCCGAGGGCATATATCCAGCGGTATTTCTGGCTCTCGACAATCCTTCCGACCTCCATATACGCCTCATTGATACGCATGAGGTTGAATTTCTCGTTGGCCTGTATGGCTTTCTCGAGCGATATGCTCAGGTAGGTGTGGGCCCTTGTGGCATCACCCATCGAATATAGCAGTTCGCCAAGGCGCAACAGGGCCACCCCTTCGAGATTGGCATTATATATATATGCACAGGCCGAATGGGCATAGTTATAGACAGCCTCGTCAAGGTTGTCGTTGTGCCAGTAGTATTCGCCAAGCATTATGAGCGAGCGCCCGTATTCAAAGTCACTGAACTCTGAGGCGGTCACGCAATCGTGGAGGGTAGCGGCCATGAGCTGTTTCTTTCCCTCGGCAAGATAGATGAGGGCTTGCGAGAAAAGGTTCTCCGGCGAGCCCGGTTTGGTGAGCCGGTTCCATTCGCGTGCATGTTCCAGTCCGAGTCTTGTCTGGCTGTTGTCGGTCTCGTCATATTTGAAAAATGTTCCGATTGTCAGATAGTTCAACGCGCCGACACGATGGAATACATATAGGTTGTCCGGGTGAATACCTTTTTCAGCCTCGTCCTCGTATAGTTTCAGGCCCTCGTGGATGGCTCCTGAGTTGACATAAGGAATCACTTTGTGCAGCGTGAAATTCTGTACCATGACCGAGTCGCCGAGAGCGCGTGCTACCTCAATGCCTCTGTCATAGGCTGCAATGGCCGAGTCGGTAGACAGTTCGGACTCGACGTAGCCGAGTTCGAGATAGCGGTCGAGCAGTCTGCGGGCGTCCGGCTCGTGACGTATGACCATACGTATGGAGTCGGCTTTCGAACGCCGCCGTGCGACATGAGTATGCCGTTGCTCTATCAGACGGTCGAGCAACTCAAGCATCCCGTTCTTGGATTTCGGGAGTTCAGTCGGCTGGGCGTAAAGACCGATGACGATGAAATGTGCAAGCACAAACAGCATTATGAGTTTTTTCATGCGGCTGTGTCAGGGTAAAAGTGGATGTTAAGACTTAGTGTATGGGTTTACTGATGCGGAGGACAGTGTGGAAGAGATGTGAGGGGAGCGGTCGGTGAGAGGTTGCGGTCGACGGAGACTGCAGGGGAAATTTGCAAATGACGAATTGCGGCATAAAGCTCGGGGAAATATTCAGGTTTCAGTTTCCCGCTTATGTTGATGCAAAAGTACGAAAAATAAATCGGAATATCGCTACCCGTATGTAAAGTAGAGTGTTAAAAAGTTATAAACATATTGCGGGGAGAGATTTTTGTCTCTCCCCGCAATATGTTTATTCGGTAAGCACAGAGGTATCTATCGGTGTCGGAGCCGGTTCGAGTGTGGTCTGAGATGGCGTCAGGTATTGCTTGCGGTCATCTATGGCTATGAGCACACCGTCACGGTTGTCGGCGGGGGTATGGCTGAAGCTCTTTCCGGCTTTGCCGAGATAGCTCAGGGTGCCTGTGGCGGCATCCATCCACCATATATTCTTGTTTTTGCCGGATATGCCTGACAGAGCAATATTCATAGGACGTCCCGTGTGGTTGTAGACAAGGAGATAGTCGTTGCCACGTGTGGCGATGAGTCGGTCGTATCGGGTGCCGTTGTCGCGTATCACGCTCTGGTCGGGCACACGGTCGAGATAGGGGAGCGAGAGCATGAGGCGCTTGAGATGTTTCATCTGGTTGAAACCGGGTGCGTCGAGGGCCTTGTACCAGGGTGTCTTCTCTCCGTCTGCGAAATACGCTCCCGTCACACCGGGACGTGCGAACTGCATGATGGCATTGTGGCCGTAGGTATGTCCGCACGACCCGGCGAATACCGACCAGTAGGCATAGCGGCGTACGTCGCGGTCGGTCCAGCGCGGTTCGGCGTCAGAGTGGAGGCCCTGGGGGATGTCCTCATAGCTCGGCTCGCCGTCGAGCACGGGCTTGTGGGGCGAGTGTACGCGTGCCGAGTCGACATACATCCATGAGTCCTCCTCGGTGCCGTCGGGAATCGGATACTCCTTGTTGCCCATGCGCTGGTCGTAGCGTCTGTGTCCGCTCTGGAACATATTGAAATCAAGCCAGTCGCGCGATCCGAACCAGCGGGCCGAGGTGGTGCGGCCACGTGGATGGAATGTCATCAGGTGTCCCGGATCGACCTCGCGGATGCTCTCGGCAAGCGCATCCCACACATCTGTCTTTATGTTCCCCTGGATGTCCCCGCCGATAATCCAGACGATATTGGGACGGTCCTTGTAGCGGTTGGCAAGAAACCGTCCATACTCTTTTGCCTGGTCTGTATCCATCAGCCCGGCCTTGACGAGACCTCCCCAGATGCAGACCATGCCGATATAGATGCCGTTGCGCTCGGCGGTCGATACGATATGGTCCATGTGGTCCCAGTATCCGTATTCGCCCGGGCGGTCTATGTTGGAGAAATCCCAGCCGTCGGGATGTGAGTACTTGCCGTAGAAATTCATGGCCGGTACGCCGTTTATGGTCTGCACCTGCACCACATTATATCCGGCATCGGCTGCCCGGCGCAGATAGTAGGCCGCCTCGTCGCGGTCGAGCCGTTCGGGAAGAAGCCATCCTGTATCGCCAAGCCAGAAGAACGGTGTTCCGTCCTTGTGCTGCAGATAGTTGCCGTTGTCGCTGACACGCAGGGGCCCGTGTTTCCACGGCAGGTCGGCGCCCGTCGCCGTCACGGCGAGGATTAGCGACAGGGCAAAAGCATAGAATTTTCTCATAAGGGTATTGTCTAAGGTTGGGGGAAATGTGAGGAATGAGGGCGTCACATCAGTGTGGGGCACCCTCATTCCGGTGATGAATCTGTATTTCGGTTATTTCTTCTCGTCAGAGAGCTTCTTGAGGGCTTTCTTGTTGAGTTTCACTTTGTATTTCGAGCGGAGCTCCTTGACCCATTCGGCCTCAAGCTGCTGCTGCAGGTCTGACGACACGGCGGCCTTGACATCGGATGCCTCCTCGGGAGTGTCGATTACCTTCCAGTCATACGGGAACCATGCCGTCCATTTGCCCACAGGCTCGGCCTTGGCGCCTCCGAAGGCAATCTCGTCGACAATCTTGTTGTCACCCTTGCCTGTCAGTACGCGCTCAACCTTGATGTCGCGTCCGAAACGGTCGGTAAGTGTCTTTACCAGCGAGTCGCGCTGCACGGTGCCTGTCTCGAGGAACGCTTTGGCTGCGGCGGCTACGGAGTCTGATGATGCAAGCACCACGCATCCCTTGAAGCGGGGGCGGTCCCATGTATATTTGGCGCGGTTGGCCTCGAAACATGCCTTGAGGGCATCGGTATCCTTGTTCGAGCGGTCCCAGACCTTGCGGTTTGAAATCTCGAAGAGCAGTATGCCGTCACGGTATTCGTTGATGAGGTTGCGGAATTCGGGATCCTCCTTTGCAAATTCTCCGCGGGCATAGCGCACGGTCGCGTCCTCGAGCGAGGCTTTGGCCTGACGCTCGAATGCTCCGAAGGGGTCACGTCCGTTCTCGCGCACATTGTCGGCTATGGCGCCGAGGACATCGGCTGCGGTGATTGTGCCGCCATCAGGGAGGTTGCCTACGACGACAGTCCCGTCAACGGCATCGAATGCCTCCTTGGCGTTGGCTTTGCCCTCCATCGACTTGCGCACTTTGCCGAGGCCGTCCTGGTTGAGCGAGAAGCCCCATTTCTGCTGCATCTCGGTGATGCGTGCCTCGCGGGGCATATTGATGCGGTTGTCGCGGGCCATGGCACCGAGTATCTGCGAGCGGTTATCCTTGAGGGTGCCGAGGGGCATGTGCTTGTCGACCCTGACGATGTGATAACCGAATGGTGTCTGGAAAGGCTTTGAGATGGCGCCTTCGGGGAGGGCGTATGCCTGCTGCTCGAACTCGGGCACCATCATTCCGGGGCCGAATTTACCGAGCGAGCCACCCTTCTGTGCCGAACCCGGGTCGTCGCTCTCCTTCATGGCCAGAATCTCGAAGGCGGCTCCGTTGTTGAGCAGGTCGTATATCGAGTCAATCTGAGCCTTCTTGACAGCCATCTCTTCGGGCGAGAGACCCTGGGTCATCTTGAGGATATGGCTTGCCGATACCAGTCCGGGATGAGGCTTCTCGGCTGTGGGCTTTATGATATGCCACCCGTAAGGGGTATCGTCGACAACCTCCGAGACACTGCCGATAGGGGTATTGTAGGCGGCTTTCTCAAAGGGGTAGGGATAGCGGCCCGATGCAATGAATCCCATGCTGCCCCCGTTGCGCAGTGCCGAGCGGTCGGCCGAGAACTTCTTGGCCATCTCGCCGAAATCGGCACCGTTCAGTATGGCTGTGCGTATCGAGTCGAGACGCTGGCGGTTGGCCTCGCGCTCAGAGGCGTTACGTCCTATCGGGAGCATTATGTGGCTCACCTCGCGCAGGGTCTGCATGCGGCCCCATGCCTCGTTGACAAGACGCTCGCGCACGATTGTGTCGACCAGATGCGGTGTCATCACATCAGCGCAATATCCGTCAAACTCCTTGATGAAGCTGGCGGTGGTGTCGATGCCGGCAGCCTCGGCATCGGCGACCTTGAGCTTGTAGGTCACGAACATATCGACATACTCGTCGAGAGGTTGCGGGTTCTCTTGCTGCAGGTTGTTCTTCTTGTAGAGATATTCAAATTCGCTCTGGCTAATGTCCTTGCCGTTGATAGTCATCACCGTGGGGTCCCCTTTGGGGGCTGCAGCGGTGGCGCCAAGCATGACGGCGGCTATCAATGCGGCCGGGAGAAATTGCTTTTTCATGAATGGATGAGGTGGTTTATATCTTTTCTAAGTCTATAACGCCATCTTCGCTTAATTATTGCAGTCTCCGTCTGTCCGCGAGCTTTTTTTAGGCTGCATCTCCGTAGTGTCAGAGGGCCGCGCTGATGACATAGGTCTCTCCCGCCATGGTGGGGAGGTCATAGAGGTATGTCTCACCAAGTGTCAAGGCCGGAATCTTCGAGGCATCCTTTATGACAGGCGCGGGGATTGAGTATGTGCTGTTGAGCGGGTTGGGATTCTCGCCCACGGCTACTTTCAGTCCTCCGTCGGGGCGCAAGGGTGTCGACGTGCGCAGGCGCAGGTTGCCTCCGAGCGTAGACTTTATCGTGGCCGATACGAGCTTGCCGTCGCGCCATGTCATATCCGTAATCTCGAATCCGCCACGGGCGCGCAGTCCGCCCACCGAGCCTTCGGCCCATGCGTCGGGGAGGGCCGGGAGCAGATGTATGGCTCCGTCGTGGCTCTGCATCAGCATCTCGGCAATACCTGCGGTGCAGCCGAAATTGCCGTCAATCTGGAACGGCGGATGTGCGTCGAACATATTGGCATACGTACCCCCGTCCTGGTCCTTTATGGTGACGTTGGGGTCTTTGAGCTTGAGCTGGTTGCGTATCAGGGTGAAGGCGTGGTTGCCGTCGAGCAGACGCGCCCAGAGGCATACCTTCCATCCCATCGACCATCCGCGGCTGGCGTCGCCGCGTCCGACGAGCGATTTCTTCGCCGCCTGGAACAGTTCGGAATTGGTGTATGGCGAGATCTGGTTGCCGGGGAAGAGGCCCCACAGGTGCGATACATGGCGGTGTCCGCTCTTCTCTCTGTCCCAGTCCTCGAGCCATTCCTGGAGCTGGCCATATTTCCCTATGTACATGGGCGGAAGCTGTGCCCGGAGGGTACGGAGCGTGTCGGAAAACTCCTTGTCTCTCCCCAGTGTCCCGGCCGCAAGTATGGTGTTGCGCAGCAGGTCGTATATCATCTGGTTATCCATGGTGACACCGCTGAACACTGCGAGGCTGCGTTTCTTGTCACCCTCCATATATGACCCGAGTCCGGGATGGTTCTCGGGTGAGTTGGAAGGTGAGGCTACCTTATATCCTGTCTTGGGGTCGGTTGTGAGGAAATCGATATAGAATTCTGCCGCACCCTTGAGTATGGGATATATCCCGGCGAGATAATCCCTGTCTCCAGAATAGAGGTAGCGCTCCCAGAGATGTGATGCGAACCATGCGTTGCAGGTTGGCCAGATGCTGCACGAGGCGTTGTCGACAGAGCCTGTCGAGCGCCACAGGTCGGTGTTGTGCTGCAGGTTCCATCCGCGGCATCCGTACATCTTCGCTGCCGACTCACGCCCTGTGACACTGACATCACGTACAAGCCCGATGAACGGGTCGTGGCATTCGCTGAGATTGGTGACCTCGGCAGGCCAGTAGTTCATCTCGACATTGATGTTGGTGGTATATTTGCTGTCCCATGCGGGATACTGCCCTGCGTCGGGGTTCCAGATTCCTTGCAGGTTGGCAGGCTGTGTGCCGGGCTGCGAGGAGCATATGAGCAGATAGCGTCCGAACTGGAAATACATGGCAGTGAGGCCTGGATCATCGGATGTCGAGAATTCGGCGATGCGTACGTCGGTGGGTTTGGCCTCCTGGACGGGGTTGCTGCCGAGATCGAGTGTCACGCGGTCGAACTGGCGCCCATAGAGGGCCGAATGTTCGGCTTTGGCTGTCGCGAAATCCTTGCCGAAAGCATTGAGTCGGCTGAGGGCCTTGGCGTCGGCATCTCCCGAGATGTCCCGGTAGTTCTCGAAATTCGTGGCCGACGATACTATGATTGTGGCGCTGTCCGCACCCTTGACAGAGAGTGTACCTTTCTTGGCATCGGCGCTCTGCTTGCCTCCGTCAGCCATCACCTTTATATATGTGACGGCGTGTAGCCTGTTGGGGATGTTCTCTTCCTCCGGCTTGCCGGGCAATGTGGTGACACGAAGCATGTTGTCTGTACCCTTGACAACTTCTGTCCCGGCGACGACACGCTGCTTCTTCTGTGGGCCTGCAAACGAGACGCCGAAATCGAGTGCCCCCTTGCGTGAGGCTGTCAGGCGTATCAGCGTCACATCGTCGGCAAGCGACGTGATTACCTCGCGTATATATTCGGTATCACCGACATTATATCTGATACGTGCCGACGCTTTGGTCAGGTCGAGTTCGCGGGTATAGCCGGTGGCAGATTTGTGCGATTCGGGGAAATCGAGCAGCAGATTGCCTATCGACTCGTATATCATGCCGTGGGCCGTGATGTTGCGGTCGGCGGTGATGTTGGCCATTGCCAGACGCTGTGCCTCCTCATATCGTCCGTCGTTGATGCAGTCGCGTATCTGCTGCAGGTGTGACAGCGAGTTGAGGTTAAGGTTATTGTACGGGCTGCCCGACCAGAATGTGTCTTCGTTGAGCTGGATTGTGTCCTGCGGGATGCCTCCGTAGACCATTGCGCCCAGGCGTCCGTTGCCCAGCGGAAGGGCCTCCACCCAGTAGTCGGCGGGACGGTCATAGCGCAACGTGAGGCGTTCCGGGTCATTTGCCGCCGTGACGGAGACGGCTATCATTGCCAGAAGAAAGGATAGGATTGTCTTTCGTATCATAGATTTAACGGTGATTGGTTCTGTGCCGCAAAATTAGCACGAAGCATCTGCCCAGAGGTGCATTTTCCTGTCAAATGGGAGGATTATCCTCTCCATGTGCTGATTTCATATATTCCGTAGGGGTGCAACCCTTGGATTTTCGGAACACACGGCTGAAATATTTCGGGTCAGACCATCCGCAGGCATAGGCGACCTCTGAGATGTTGCTGCATCCGCGGTCGAGCATCGCCGTGGCTTTTGACAGGCGGAAGTTGACGATGAGAGTTGCCGGAGTCATGCCGCTCGCCTCCTTTATCTCGCGGTAAAGGCGTGTGTGGCTCATGGCGAGGTGTCGGCACAGCGAGTCTGCCCCTATGTCGGGGTTATTGTAGTTTTCCTCAAGATATTCGTTGACCTTTGACATCAGGCTCTCTCCGGGTTCTGCCGGAGTGGACGTGGCCGGAGCCCCCGAAACCATGTCGTGCAGCCGTGCGTTGAAATACTCCATCATCTCACCCTTCTGGATTGTGAGCGATCTGACCTCGCGGCGCAGTCGCAGCACATAGCGGACGAGCCGGGCGATGGCATATAGCGCGCATGCCGAGAGGATGCCTGTGGCAATCCAGAACCATCGCCTCTCGGTGAGACGAGGCGCGCGGTCGATGACGAGTGTCCGCGGCCCTGCCGTCCATGCGCCTGTCCCGTCTGTACCGCGCACGGTGATGCGTGTGACACCCGCAGGAATGTCGGCGAATGTCAACCTCCCGTCGGTCAGATGCCATGTGCTGTCGCGGTCTGTCCTCCACGCATATCGCGCCGGGGCGAAACGGTTGTAATCCAGCACTCCGAATGTCAGTTCAAGCCTGTGTCTGTCTGATGGAAGCCGGAGGGTGTCGGGGCATGAGAAGACGAGGCGAGGTGTCGTCGCTGATTTGGCGAGTGGATTGAACGACAGTATGCCCTGTGTTGTCCCGGCGACGGCAGTGCCGTCGGGCAATATCAGCGGAGCGGCTTCCGTGAATGCGAAGCTCCCTCCGAAAAGCTCGGGACCGAATATCCTGACGGGGTTACCGTCGACAGGAAGCAGCGAGACGGAGTGCTCGCTTGTCACGAGGTATCCTCCTCCAGGTGTCCGTGCGAGCGAGAGGCAGATGTCTGACGCGAGTCCGTCGGCGGTAGTCAGTGTATCAGATTTTCCGCTTGTCAGCCCGAGCCTTATAAGTCCGTCGCCGTATGTCGCCACCATCACCTCGTCTTCTTCCGGGCCCGGTGCGATGCCCATGACCACGCTTCCGTCGAGCAAGTGTTTCCTTATGGCCGCTTCCCTCCCGTCATATCCGGTTACATACACTCCGTTGTCTGTCCCCGCGATGATGTCGCCTTGGGGGATACGGAGCAGAGCCCTGACGCCGGGGATTCCGTGGACAGTCTTTATCACGGGATGCGGGGATTCGGAGTCGGTGATGACCGAGAGGCCTGCATCGTATGTGCCGACGAATATATGCCCCTTCATATCGGCGATTATGCCGTAGACAGCATTTCCGGCAATACCGTCCATATATGTCAGCGAATCCCCTCGCAGACGGTAGAGGCCGTCGGGTTTGGTTCCGAGCCATAGACCGCCGTCATGCTCGGCCATCGTGTAGACATTGTGACCGAAGCGTATGCGTGTGTCATGGAGCCTCCCGTCCGGCCCGAGCCATCGCGTCGCGCTATCTGACGACACCCTGACATATCCGTTTTTGTCGGCTGTCCATACACGCCCCGATCGGTCTCTCATGAGTCCCCGCACGGCCTCCTCCCCTTCCGGGCAGTCCTTGACGGGGGTAGGGAAGGTGGTGGTGAACAGCACCCGCGATATGCCCTCCGGCGACTCGACCCACCATCCCTCCTGCCGGTCATTGAACAATACACGTGTCTCATGTCCCCGGAACTGCGGCAGTCCCTGTATGGCGGCGGTGATGGAATCTGGGATGGGCGGCCTGCGCGGCGGTGAGAGGGGCTGAGGCATCGTGTCAAACCGTTCTGTCAGACGGTCAAACAGATAGTATGTCTCCTCAATCTTTGCACACAGCTCTCCGCGGTCATTCTCGTAGATGTGCCTGAAATGGTTGCCCGGTAGCAGTCCGCGGTCTGACGGACGTGTCTTGAACACCCTGGCATGGGCTCCGTCAAATCTGACGAGGCCGTCGCGTGTGGCCATCCAGATATATCCGTCGCGTGTCTGTATCACGCAATATACCCTTGTTTGGGGCATCCCCTCGGCCTCGCCGAGACGCCATACGCGCACGTCCCCCCTCGAGGCGAGGACGGAAAACAGGATTGTGAGCAGTGACAGCAGTGCGCGGGTCATCATATCGGGTGTGTCGGAGATGTTTCTGACTACAGACAGCGCCCTGTGCCATGGGAATGACACGGGGCGCCGCTGCATATATCTTCCACGCGGTGTGGATTATGGGAGTGAGGCCTTATCGGCTCGATGCGCTATAGTTGGGAGCCTCCGATGTGATGGCGACATCGTGGGGATGGCTCTCGGCGACACCGGCATTGGTGATGCGGGTGAACTTGGCGTCATGCAGGGCGTCGATGTCGCGTGCTCCGCAATATCCCATGCCCGAGCGGAGTCCGCCGAGCATCTGGTAGACAACCTCATAGAGATTGCCCTTGTAGGGTACGCGGGCTGCGATGCCTTCGGGGACAAGCTTCTTGGCGTCTGTCTCTCCGGCCTGGAAATAGCGGTCTTTCGACCCCTTCTCCATAGCCTCGAGCGAGCCCATGCCGCGATAAGACTTATACTTACGTCCGTTATAGATGATGGTGTCGCCGGGGCTCTCCTCGACACCGGCCAGCATGCCGCCGAGCATCACTGAGTATGCGCCGGCTGCGAGGGCCTTGACGATGTCGCCCGAGTAGCGGATACCGCCGTCGGCGATGAGGGGCACACCTGTGCCCTTGAGGGCCTTGGCCACGTCATAGACAGCCGAGAGCTGGGGAACGCCGACACCGGCGATGATGCGGGTGGTGCAGATCGAGCCCGGGCCGATGCCTACCTTGACGCCGTCGGCGCCGTTATCGACGAGATAGCGGGCTGCGTCGCCTGTGGCGATATTGCCGACAACGACGTCAATGTCGGGATATTTCTCCTTGACAGCCCTGAGCACGCCGATGACACCCTTTGAGTGTCCGTGGGCAGTGTCGATGACGATTGCGTCGACACCTGCCTCGACGAGTGCGTCGACACGCTGCATCGAGTCGTTGGTCACGCCAACACCGGCTGCGACACGCAGACGGCCCAGACGGTCCTTGCAGGCAAAGGGTTTGTCTTTGGCTTTGGTGATGTCCTTGTAGGTCACGAGGCCCACGAGGCGTCCCTCGGAGTCGACCACAGGGAGCTTCTCGATCTTGTGCTGCTGCAGTATGCGAGCAGCCTCCTCAAGGTTGGTGGACTGGTTGGTGGTGATGAGGTTCTCGGATGTCATCACCTCGTCGATGGCGCGCTGGGGATTCTGCTCGAAACGCAGGTCACGGTTGGTGACGATGCCCACGAGGCGGCGGTCATCGTCGACAACGGGGATACCGCCGATATGATACTCCTTCATCATATTGAGGGCGTCGGCCACTGTCGAGCCTCTGAGTATGGTCACGGGGTCGTAGATCATGCCGTTTTCGGCGCGCTTCACAGCGTGTACCTGACGTGCCTGCTCGGCGATGGTCATGTTCTTGTGTATCACTCCGATACCACCCTCGCGGGCGATGGCGATGGCCAATGCGGCCTCGGTTACGGTGTCCATGGCCGCTGAGACCAGGGGTACGTTAAGTGTGATGTTGCGTGAAAAGCGGGTGGAGAGATTGACTTCGCGCGGAAGCACGTCTGAATAAGCCGGAATCAGAAGGACGTCGTCAAAGGTCAGTCCGTCCATTTTTACTCGATCTGCAATAAATGACATAAGAGGAATTGGATTTATTGCGTGCAAAGATAGCAATTTTTCTGCAATTAAGCACCAAGGTTGGAGAAAAATGTGTAAATTCGCATTATGAACATGACCTTACGACGATTTTCTGCAGCCATAACGGCATGTCTCTCGTGCAGCCTGACGCTCATCGCCCAGGATGGGGCCCTCTCGTCGGCGACCACCGGGGTCATCGAGGCGTATCAGGGCACTAAGGAGCCACGTCTGCCCGACCCGGAGGGATGGGAGCTGCTCGACTCGCCCGTGTCGGCGGCGCCGGGCCGCATGAGGTTGCCTAAGAATATCGTGGTCGACAAACCGCATACGCGCTTATATATAATAAATGTGTTCGGCGACACGCTGGGCCGATACCGCGTGTGCGCGTCGCTCAAGAGGGGACAGAAGACCAAGGCCGACGACTGGAAGACCCCCGAAGGGACATTCAGGATACACGGGGTCTACAATTCGACCGACTGGACCTACAAGGATACCAAAGACAAATGTTACGGTCCCTTCTTCATCTCGCTCATCACCCCGGGGTTCTGGGGGATAGGGATACATGGCACCAATGCGCCTTACTCAGTGCCCGGACGCCGTAGCCACGGCTGTATGCGCATGCGCAACGAGGATATAGTGCGTGTGCGCCGCATGGTCGACAAGGACTCGCGTGTCACAATCCTCCCCGACCCGGTCGAGACCGAGACTGCCGACTGAGCCGTCAGCCCTGCAGTTTCTCCACAAGCTCGTCTATGCTTATTCCGAGCAGCTGCATCTCGGTACGTATGGCCGGAAGGGTATTGTTGAAGAACTCCTCGCGGCGTGTGGCGTTGACCTTGGCCACGGCATCGGGCGCGAGATAGAATCCCATCCCTCTTCGTGGCGTGATTATGCCGTGCGCCTGCAGATATTCGTATGCCTTGAGCACGGTGTGGGTGTTGACCGCGACCTCGACAGAGAGTTCCCTCACCGAAGGCACACGCTCACCCTCGCGCCACTCTCCCGACAGGATGCGGTGGAAACTGTTGTCGATGATCTGACGGTATATGGGACGGTCCTGATTGAATTCCATAGGCATTATCCTCGCAGATGACGGTAGATGCTGCGCACGCCGAACACGCACAGCCCCATACAGAACAGGTCGAACAGATACAGCATCGGCAATATGATATCCATTACCCTGCGGGATATTTCGTCCGGATTATTTGAGATACCCTCTATGCCGTCATGGAAGCCGACGGCAAACCCGACGATGCCTGTGCCGAGTCCGAATACAAAATATACGCCGAAATACCACAATACGGCGCGCATGGTGCGACGCTTGCGTCGCGTGCACATCACCACCCAGAGCACCAGCATTATGCCCGAGATTGTCTGCAGCACCGAGTTGAGGAAATAGAGCCACACCGGCATGATGTCGTAGAGCTGTGAGTTGGATTGCGACTGTGACAGCATCAGGGTATAGGATTCTGCCAGAACCCGGTGCCCGGTAAGCAACTGTGCGGCAATACAGAGCATGTACCATACAGCCTGTACGGCAAGGGGGATGGCTATGGCCGAGCACACGGTGTAGAATGTCGTCTGCTCTGCCGGACTCACGGGTACCTGCGCCATCAGGGTCTGGTCGCGGTTGTTGAATATGAGGGGACTCATCACGACGCACAGGGAGAGTATGACGCTTGTGATGAAATAGAGCATGATGAAACCGTAGCTCACGAACAGCGTCAGCAACAGGCTTGCGAATGATGCCGCTATGCCTATGCCACAGATGACGGTGGTTTTTCCAAGACCTCCGCGATAGAATCCGGCCATCGAGAGAGCCCTCCGGCAATTGAAGGTGTCGGGTATGGTGTTTAATGTCGTGTCCATTTTCGGTCAGTTTGTTTCGGTGTCAAGCAGTTCGAGAACCCTGTCGCGCGACGGGGAGAGCAGGGCGGAGTAGAGCAGCGCGAAATCCACATCACCGCTTCCCGCCTCGGGGTCGGATATGATTGAGATGAACCGGCCTGAATCCTGTTCGGTGAATATGGCTCCTTCGGCCGGAATGGGACCCGAGATGAATCCGATGCGCTCGGCAACCTGCCATGTGGGCAGGCAGAGGGTCATGCGCCCTCCGCTCACCATCATCACGCCGTCATAGAGGGCATGGAGGTCGGAGACGGTATGGGTGGATATCACCACGGTCTGAGTCTCGTCGACACACCGGGCCATCATGGCGCGGAGTATCTTGCGCGAGTTTATGTCGAGCCCGTTGGCCGGTTCGTCGAGCAGAAGCAGCTCGACCTTGAGTGCCAGCACATACGCCAGCCATGACTTATGAAGCATACCCAGTGACATTCCGTCTGACGGCTCGGCGCCTGTCAGCCCGAATTCGGCGAGGTTGGCGGCGAACATCTCGGGCGAGAATCCCGGATAGTATGCCGAGTGGACGGACGCGAAACCGTTTATGCTGCGTGCCGGAATCTCCATGGCGTCTGGAAGGAAGAATATCCTTCGCCGCTCAGAGGGACGACGGCTCATGGTGTCTGTCCCGTCGAGCAGACAGCAGCCCGATGCCGGATGTGACACGCCGCCCATCACGCGGAGCAGTGTGGTCTTGCCCGCGCCATTCTCTCCCATCAGCAGATGTATGCCGGGGGATATTGTTCCCGAGACGGTGTCAAGGGCCTTGACACCGCCACGGGTATATCTGAATGTGATGTTATCGAGCGTAACCATGGGTCATTCAACCGGTTCTACTGTGTATCCCTTCTGACGGAGCAGTGATATGAGACCCTTCTCGCCGGGCAGGTGTCCGGCACCGACGGCTATGAGGACAGAGGCTGCGGGGAGCAGTCCGGCCATCACGCGCACCCAGTTGGCGTTGCGTGTGTTGATGAGGCGGTCGCCCGACGAGCCCATTCCCATCACGGGGTCTTCCATAAGACTGAGCATGGTGTCGAGGTCACCTGCCAGATATGCCTGTGCGAGCTTGCCCGCAAACTCCATGGCTGTGACGTCATGACGGACGGCCTCCATGAGCTGTTCGGCCTGTTCAGCCATCGGCATCCCGAAAAGCATTGTTGCCTGCTCCTCGACGGTCTCCAGTCCGCCAATCTCCTTCCCGGCGGCTTTTGCACGCTGCTGCACCACAAGGTCGAGCTGCTGGGCCGGATTGAAGCCGGGAAACTGCTGCTGGGCCTGCATCATCGCTATCACGGTCGAGACCATGTTGGGTTTGAGCGGGTCCATCTGCCTGATGTCGGCCATCGGGCCCATGTACTTGCCCAGTATGGTGTTGACCGAGTCGAGCTGTGCGGGTGTGAGCAGTTTGCTCAGGGTCGAGTCTGCCGGAGCCATCCCTGCCGACATCAGTATCTGCTGGGCTGCGGGTGTCTGTGCGGCGGCCATATCCATCTCGCCGTAGACCTTGTCTACATTGGCAAGCGCATCAGCAAATCCCGGAATGCTGTCGATGACAGATGCAGGCGCCACGTGGTGGGTACCGAAGAGGTAGGAGGGACGCTCGAGGCCGTTGCCCGAGATTTTCCAGAACAGTTGTGCGTGTGCCCCTGTTGCGCAGGCGGCAATGGCAAGAAGCGTGAGAAAGAGTTTTTTCATCGTCGTTAATGTGATTTAGAGAGGTGTGGAGGTGTTGTACTCATCTACCACACCGCAAAGGTATGTCAAATAATCCATACCGCCAAATTTTTTTGAGAAAAAAATAAATCGCGACAATGAATTTGTTTATGAATAAACGGTTTTTGTATTGATACTATAGACGGGTAAAACAAAATCCGCCCTGTTCCATTTTTGGAACAGGGCGGTTTCACATGAAATGAACAAACAGTTATAGTACCTCGGAGGGGAATCGAACCCCTATCTGAAAATTAGGAATTTCCCATTCTATCCATTGAACTACCAAGGCCCGTATCGGGATTTTTGCAGTGCAAATTTACGCATTATTCTTCATACCTCCAAATTTTCCGGCTATTGAAGTCACCATCTTTGACGTGTCGAAATATTTTCGGGCCGTGTCGGCTATGGTTTCGGCTGTCGTGGCGCGGATTGCCTCGTGCTGTCTTGCGAAATAGTCGGTAGGTGTTCCGGCTATGACGTTGTTCTGCAGGAAATCCATGCGCTGGAATGGCGAGTCAAGCACCGATGCGAGATTCGAGAGGAAGAAATTGCGCAGTCGCTCCACCTCGTCGGGCGAGAAAGTGGCCGGGTCCTTGAGCCGTTCTATCTCGGCCACTGTCTCGGTGATGACCTCGCGGGTGTTGGCACAATCTGTCTCGGTCGACACGATGAGGTAGCCGCGGTCGGGGTAGCCGTAGAGGGCGGCGTTGATGCCGTATGTGAGACCCTTGTCCTCGCGTATGTTGGTCATGAGACGGCTTCCGAAATATCCTCCCAGGGCACACGCGGCTATGCGCATGGCGATGAATCCGGGGTCGTTGCGTCCCGGAGTGGGGAGGGCCATCTTGACCGCGCTCTGCAGGGCCTCAGGCATATCTGTGACGATTTCACGGGGGGCTGTGATGTCAGGAAACCTGAGTGTGACCGGCGAGAACTCAGCGCTCTTCGGGATTGATGCGAATTTGCGCACTACACCCTCTATCATTGTGTCGTCAATCCTTCCGGCAAGGAAAATGTGTATCTTCGTTGGGTCAAGACGCGAGTTGTGTGCCTCGCGCATCTCCTCGGTGGTGAATGTCAGTATATCTTCAGGTGTCGGCATCATGGCTATCGGGTTGTCCTCACCGTATATGACTGGCTTGAGCGCGGCTGAGGCCCGGAATCCGACCTTGCAGCGGCTCACGGCTGCCCGTGAGCTCTGCAGATGCAATATTCTGCTGGCGGCCTCTGGCTCGAATGCAGGGCTGAATGCCATTTCCTTGGCCATAGGCAGTATGGCCGGAAACGCCGAGCATGTGCAGAAGACGTTGATTAATGTATGATGGCTTGTGACGCTCGACCCGCACCATGCGCCGTTCGACTCGAGTATGTCGGACATGCGTTGCCCGGGAGTCTCCTCGCTGCCTTCGGGCAACATGAGGGCGACGGCATCGAGGAGTCCCGGACGAGGTGACTCGGCTGTGCCGCCCAGAAGGGCTATGCCTATGCGGCATACCTCGGTGGTGCCGCTGTCGATGATGTGGAGTGTGATGCCGTTCTGTAGCACCCTGATGCTTTCGGGCGCGAGTACGAGGGGGCCTATCGTATGGATTTCGGGTCGCAGATTGCGGTCTGGAGTGGTCATTGCAGGGGTTTTTCGGTTATTGAGCCAAGCACCGCCGAACGTGCGTCGCCGGGAGTGGGCTCGGATGCAGACGCCGTGGCTGTGGCTGTGGCCTGTACGGCTTTGACCGGCACAGGTGTCGGCGCCGGTGTGACGGCGGGAGCCGGGTCCTGTTGAGCCTGTCTCGTCGTTGCTGTCACCACCTCGGGCTCAGGCTCGGACGCATATTCAGGTTCGGCCTCGGGTACAGGCCGTATCAGTCCATCGTCATCATCGTCATATACTTGTGGATTTACGGCGTTCCTCACAGGGAGTGAGCTGACAGGGGTCAGTGTGATGCCTGAGGATTTCCCGGCCGATGCTATTTCGGTGGCCGAGGGGTCGGGGAGTGGTTCGGTGACGGGGACGGCTTCGCTCTTTGAGGGTTTTGATGGCTTCCTCTTCTTGCCCTTCTTGCTGTTCTTGTCGAGCATGGCATGGTACGTCTCGACATACCCGGCTCCTGCGAAGGTGCGCGAGTAGTATCCCTCAGAGAGATCGCTCACGATTACGCCCTTTGAGGCTGACGCATGTATCATGCGGTTCTCGCCCACAAATATGCCCACATGCGATACGCGGTCTTTCTGCTTGCCTGTGGCAAAGAACACGAGGTCGCCCGGAATGAGCGAGCCGCGCGAGGCGGGTGTGCAGAAATCTTTCTGGGCACGCGAGTTGCGCGGTACCGATATGTTGAGCGCGTTGCTGTAGACCTGGAGCACCAGGCCCGAGCAGTCGACACCGGCGCGGTCGTTGCCTCCATATTTATAAGGTGTGCCGAGCCAGCTCCGAGCCTCCTCGACGAGTGCGCGCGAGTGTGACGACAGGTCCGTGGTCGGTGGCACCGTGAGCTCGCGCCCCGGCTGCCCCGGGCTTACTGTGGCGCGGGGGGTGCCACGACGTGACGTCGAACATGACGCAAGTGCCAATGTGGCTGACAGGATGACTATGACAGTATGTAGCTTGAATGACATGACATTGCAAAATTAAGAAATTTTTTACAAACGCCGGGGCGCCCTGCCTAAATATTCCTTAAAAACTCCGGGATGCTATTAAAATACTTTAAACTACGGCCGGAGGATGTAACTTTGCACGTTTTTTGCCGTCTATAGGGTAAAGAAACAACAAAAAAATCCATCACTCACACAGCATGAAAGCAACAGCCAAGATAATGCTTCTCGCAGCCGGTACAGCCATTCTCAGCTCGGCTGCCACCGCAGTGGCCATCGGCTCGTTGGGCCGTATGGACAGCCATTCTCCTCTCTCAGACACCGCGTCGCAAGAGGGACGGTTCTATACCGTATCCTCGACCGTGACCCCTGCGACCGATTTCACCACCGCGGCCGAGAACACCATCAATGGAGTCGTATCCATCAAGAGCTTCTCCACCCCGCGCGGATATGCCGGAAATGGCGGAGGCAACATGTTCAATGATCCGTTCTTCGAATATTTCTTCGGCTCGCCCCGCAGCAATCCGCGCCAGCAGGAACAGGCTCCCCGCGAGCAGCAGCGCGGCCTCGGCTCGGGTGTCATCATCAGCCCCGACGGCTATATCGTCACCAACAACCATGTCATCGACGAGGCCGAGCGTCTCGAGATAACCCTCAACGATAACCGTACCTTCGACGCTACTGTCGTCGGTACCGACCCCTCGACAGATCTCGCCCTCATCAAGATTGATGCCACCGGGCTCCCCGTGATTCCTATGGGCGACAGCGAGCAGCTCAAGGTGGGCGAGTGGGTTCTTGCCGTGGGCAACCCCTTCGGATTCACCTCGACCGTGACCACCGGCATCGTGTCGGCCAAGTCGCGCAGCATCTCGTCGACATCGCATACCCGCCCCATGGGCATAGAGTCGTACATACAGACCGATGCCGCTGTCAATCCCGGAAACTCGGGCGGTGCGCTTGTCACACTGACCGGCGAGCTCATCGGCATCAACACCGCCATCTACTCGCAGACAGGCAACTATGCCGGATACTCGTTTGCCATCCCCACCTCGATTGTCAAGAAGGTTGTCAGCGACCTGCGCCAGTATGGCACAGTTCAGCGTGCCGTGCTCGGTGTGTCGATAGCAGACCTTAACGCCGAAATGGCCAAGGAGAAAGGCATCACCGCCGTGACCAAGGGTGTATATGTCGCCGCCGTGAGCGAGCGCTCGTCGGCACGTGAGGCCGGAATCGAGGAGGGCGACGTCATCACTGCCGTCAACGGTGTCGCCACCGGTAATACCGCCCAGCTCCAGGAGCAGGTGGCCAAATACCGTCCCGGCGACAAGATCAAGGTGACATACATACGCGACAACAAGTCGCACACCGTCGACATTAAGCTCCTCAATCCCCAGGGTAACACCACTGTCACCAAGGCCGGTGATTTCGCAGACCTCGGGTGTGCGTTCTCTAAGGTCGACGCATCGCAGCTCAGGCAGCTTGGCATCGACAACGGCGTACGTGTGGCCGAGGTCAAGGACGGGGTCTTTGCCGACGCAGGCGTACGCAAGGGATTCATCATAGTCTCCATCAACGACACCCGCGTGTCGACGCCCGAGGATGTCGAGAAGGTCTACCGCTCGATAATGCGTGGCCAGGGCGACGAGAAGCTGATGATTCTCCGTGGCCTCTATCCCACAGGCAAGCGCGGTGTCTATGCCGTCGACCTTGCCGGACAGTGACACTCTCCCCTCATTCCCGATATCGGAAACACACATCCCGAAATATAAAGGTTCAGTAATGAATATTAGGTAAATTAAGGTTAGACAACCTGACCGTTGACTCAAAACCGCCGGAAGCCCCTGTGACTTCCGGCGGTATTTTTTCTTGTGATTCTCGGCCGAAACAACTAACTTTGCATACTGACCAACCAAAATCAAGATATACATGAAAAATAGGGTACTTACACTCCTCCTCACATTCATCATCGCCCTTCCCGTGGTGTCACAGGGGATAGCTCATCCCTGGCAGGGCAAGACGGTGGCCTATCTCGGCGATTCTATAACCGATCCGCGCAACAAGGCCGCTCAGAAAAAGTATTGGGCATGGCTGCAAGAATGGCTCGGCATGACGCCTTATGTCTATGCAGTGAGCGGGCGTCAGTGGAATGATGTACCGCGCCAGGCCGACCTGTTGCGCACCGAGCATGGCGACGATTTCGATGCCATCCTCATCTTCATGGGTACCAACGACTATAACAACGCCGTGCCTCTGGGCCGGTGGTATGACGAGTCGATGGAGACTGTCGAGTATGGCCACCAGTATGTAAAGCGTCCCGAGAAGCGCGTGCGCCGCACCCCGGCAATGGATGCCGACACCTATCGCGGGCGCATCAATATTGCCCTCGACTCGCTCAAGCGCACATTCCCCGACAAGCAGATAGTGCTGCTCACGCCCATACACCGTGCGGGATTCTATGCCAACGACAAGAACTGGCAGTGCTCCGAGGAGTATGTCAACCGTTGCGGCGAATATCTTGACGCCTATGTCGATGCCGTCAAGGAGGCCGGGCAGATATGGGCCGTTCCTGTCATCGATCTTGGCGCACTCTGCGGCCTCTATCCCATGATGGACGAGCATGCCAAATATTTCAACCGCGCCGACACCGACCGTCTGCACCCCAACGACCTCGGCCATCAGCGCATGGCCCGCACGTTGCTCTATCAGCTCCAGACTCTTCCCTGCACATTCTGAACGAATTTTCCACCCCCTCGGCTGCAACTATTTACGAATAGGCGCGTCCAATATGAATAAAAACTACAAATACAAGATGTCATGAGCTTACCCTGGTATTCATATCTGCCCGTAGCGGCCGGAATAATCGGCGCCATTTTCGGCGACTACTTTTACAAAAAACATAAGAGCAGGAAAGATAAATAACCATCCTTTCCCCAGTCCCATACGGTATATTTTCCTGACAATGCCATAAAGAAATCCCGCTCGGCCGTCAAGGCAGGGCGGGATTTCTTTATGTGGATGATGTATCAGAGACGGGCCTTGATGGCTTCGGTCTCGGCCTCATAGCCGGGTTTGGCGAGGAGGGCGAACATGTTGCGCTTGTAAGCCTCTACGCCGGGCTGGTTGAAGGGATTGACACCGAGGATGTATCCGCTGATGCCGCAAGCCTTCTCGAAGAAATAGATGAGCTGGCCGAGGTATTTCTCCTGGATGGCGGGGATGGTGACGAGCATGTTGGGCACACCGCCGTCGACGTGTGCCAGGCGTGTGCCGAGCTCGGCCATCTTGTTCACCTCGTCAACGTGCTTGCCTGCGATGTAGTTGAGGCCGTCGAGGTTGGCGTCGTCTGTGGGGATAAGCTTCTCGTGCTTCTGCTCGGCAACCGAGATTACGGTCTCGAAGATGATGCGCTCGCCATCCTGTATCCACTGGCCCATCGAGTGGAGGTCGGTCGAGTTGTCGACTGCGGCGGGGTAGATGCCCTTGTGGTCCTTGCCCTCGCTCTCGCCGTAGAGCTGCTTCCACCACTCTCCGAAATAGTGGAGCTTGGGGTTGTAGTTGACGAGAATCTCAATCTTCTTTCCGGCCCTGTAGAGTGCGTTGCGGGTAGCGGCATAGAGCAGCGAGGGGTTCGACTCGTCGGGGGTGTTGGTGGCCTTCTCCATCTCGCATGCGCCGTCTATGAGGGCGCGGATGTCGAAACCTGCAACGGCAATGGGGAGCAGACCCACGGGGGTGAGTACGGAGAAACGTCCGCCTACGTTGTCGGCGATGACGAAAGTCTTATAGCCCTCTTCGGTGGCAAGGGTGCGCAGGGCGCCGCGGTTGGCGTCGGTGATGGCAACGATGCGCTTGCGGGCCTCGTCGATGCCGAGCTGACGCTCGAGCTGCTCCTTGAGCAGACGGAAGGCGATGGCAGGCTCGGTGGTTGTGCCGCTCTTCGAGATGACGATGATGCCGAAGCGCTTGTCCTTGAGATAGTCCTGAAGCTCATAGAGGTAGTCCTCGCCGATATTCTGACCTGCGAAGAGCACCTTGGGCTCGCCCTCGACACCGGGACGGTATGCGGCGAAGCTGTCGCTCAGAGCCTCGATGACGGCTTTGGCACCCAGATAGCTGCCGCCGATGCCGATTGCCACCACAGTGTCGCAGGTAGCGCGGAGCTGCTCGGCACATGCGATGATGTCATCGAGCTGTGCGTCGGTGGTCTCGGTGGGGAGGTTTACCCAGCCCAGGAAATCATTGCCTTCGCCCGAGCCTGTGAGCACCTTGTCAAGTGCCTCGGCTGCCGTTGCGTCGAGATTGCTGATCTGCTCGCGGCTCACGGTCGAGAGCACGTCCTTGATGTCAACGTTCAGAGTTTTCATGCTATTAATCTTTTATGTTTGTAATTTTTTGGATTGTCAGATAAACCACTTGCCCAGCGCGCGCATGGCTCGCTCGGCGTTGGCGTGGCGGTAGAGTATGTCATAGACGGCATCGAGTATGGGCATCTCAACCCCATACCCTTTGTTTATCTCCTTGATGCATTTGGTGCCGTAATATCCTTCGGCGGTCTGTTCCATCTCCATGCGGGCGGTTGATACGGAATACCCCTTGCCTATGATGGAGCCGAAATTGTGGTTGCGCGAGAATCGCGAGTAGGCTGTGACGAGCAGGTCGCCGAGATAGACGCTGTCGCAGATGCATCGCGGACGGGGGCAGACCTCGTCGACAAAACGCTCCATCTCCCTGATGGCGTTGCTGACGAGCATAGCCAGGAAATTGTCGCCCCCCTTCATGCCATGCACGATTCCCGCGGCAATAGAATAGACGTTCTTGAGCACGGCGGCATACTCGATACCCTCGACATCGCTCGACGGTATGGTGCGGGTCGAGGGAGAGTTGAGCCGCTTGCCGAACTCCTCGGCGTATGCGACGTCATGGCATCCTACAGTGAGGAAGCTGGGGCGCGACAACGCCACCTCCTCGGCATGACAGGGGCCGGCTATGACGATGACCTTCTCCGGGTCTACGCCAAAGCGGTTTACCATGTATTCCGAGATAATCTCGTTGTCGCCGGGCACGATGCCTTTGACTGCCGATACAATATTCTTGCCGGATATGTCGACCGAGATCTTGTTGATGTGGGTCTTGAAATAGGGCGACGGCATCACCAGCAGGAGTGTATCGGCCTGGGTGCAGACATAGTTTATGTCGCTCGAGAACTCGATACGGCTCACGTCAAACTCGACATCGGTCAGATATGCCGGATTATGGCCGATGCGCTTGAAATCCTCTATGCGGTCGTCGCGCCGCATATACCAGAGGATGCTGTCGCAGTTGCGCAGCAGCAGTTTGGCAAGAGCTGTGGCCCAGCTCCCGCCTCCCATCACTGCTATTTTGTTGAAACTCATGCGGATATCAGGAGTTTATTCTTCGGCTTCGTCCTTGTCGTTTTCGGTTGCTGCGGCGGCTTTCTTCTCGGGGCGCATCTGCGGGAAGAAGAGAACCTCCTGTATGGTGGTCTGTCCTGTCATCAGCATCACCAGACGGTCCATGCCTATGCCCATGCCCGATGTGGGGGGCATGCCGTATTCGAGGGCGCGGATGAAATCCTTGTCGATGATCATGGCCTCATCATCACCCTTCTCGCCGAGACGCATCTGCTCGACAAAGCGCTCGTACTGGTCGATGGGGTCGTTGAGCTCGGAGTATGCGTTGGCCAGCTCCTTGCCGTTGACCATCAGCTCGAAGCGTTCGGTCAGCTCGGGATTGTTGCGGTGGCGTTTGGTCAGGGGGGACATCTCTATAGGATAGTCGATGATGAAGGTGGGCTGGATGTAAGAGCCCTCGCATTTCTCGCCGAATATCTCGTCGATGAGCTTGCCCTTGCCCATGGTCTCGTCGACCTCGATGCCCAGCTCGCGGGCGGTCTTGCGCAACTGCTCCTCGTCCATGCCGGTGATATCGACACCTGTCTTCTCCTTGATGGCGTCTGTCATGGTGAGGCGGCGGTAGGGGGCCTTGAAATCGATGATGTTGTCGCCGACCTTGACCTGTGTGGTGCCGTTGACGTCGAGACAGATCTTCTCGAGCATCTTCTCGGTGAAATCCATCATCCAGTTGTAGTCCTTGTAGGCCACATATATCTCCATGCAAGTGAACTCGGGATTATGGGTGCGGTCCATACCCTCGTTGCGGAAATTCTTCGAGAACTCATAGACACCTTCGAATCCTCCCACGATGAGGCGCTTCAGGTAGAGCTCGTCTGCGATGCGCAGGTAGAGGGGTATGTCGAGCGCGTTGTGGTGGGTGATGAAGGGACGTGCGGCAGCACCGCCTGGTATCGACTGCAGTATGGGGGTCTCGACCTCCATGTATCCGGCATTGTTGAAATACTGGCGCATGGAGTTGTAGACCTTGGTGCGCTTGATGAATATCTCCTTGACACCGTCGTTGACCACAAGGTCGACATAGCGGCGGCGGTAGCGCAGCTCGGGATCGTCAAATGCGTCATACTTGACGCCGTCCTTCATCTTTACGACGGGGAGGGGGCGGAGCGACTTGCCCAGCACGGTGAGCTCCTTGGCATGTACCGAAATCTCGCCCGTCTTGGTGCGGAAAACAAATCCCTTGACGCCTACGAAATCGCCGATGTCGAGGAGCTTCTTGAACACCACATTATAAAGCTCCTTGTCCTCGCCCGGACAGATCTCGTCGCGGTTCACATACACCTGTATGCGGCCTGTCGAGTCCTGAAGTTCCATGAAAGATGCTTTGCCCATGATGCGGCGTCCCATCACGCGTCCGGCCACGCAGACGTCGCGCACGGGGGCGTCGTCCGAGAAGGTCTCCTTGATTTCGGCTGCATAGCCGTCGACGGGGTATTCTGCTGCGGGATAGGGCTCGATGCCCATGCGTCGCATCTCATCCAGGCTCTGTCGCCTGATCATTTCCTGTTCACTGAGTGAGGGTGCGTTCATGTTGCTGTATAATTGTGGTGTTGATTCTGATTGATATGTTAACTGCAAAATTACAACTTATTTCCGCCCCAATCAACCCCCGGCCCTCTAAACTTGAGGGCCGAATGTTAAAAACTCACAATGGGGGTTGCAGAGGGTGTTAGCGAATGTTAAATCCGTCAGCTACGCGTCACGTTGAGGCCCTTTTTCGAAAGGGTCATCTCGACCAGACGGCCGTTGGCGGGGAGTCCGGGAGCGGTCTGGAGAATCTGGCGGATACGCGCGGCTGCCTCGGGGTCTTTGGCTATCATGTAGAGGTAGCCGCCGCCACCTGCGCCGGGCAGCTTGTAGCCCAGGCACAGGTCGTCGACCAGACGTGTGATGGCCTCCACGGCGGGGGGGTTGGTGCCTGCGTCGATGAGCTGGTTCTGGCGCCATGTCTCGCGCACCAGCCGCCCCATGCGGTTGAAGTCGTCGCGCTGTATTGCGTCATACATCTCGAGGGTGTGGGCCTTCATACGTCTTAGCAGTTCGAGTTGCGGGCCGTGGTTGAGGAACATCCTGCGCACTATCTCGGCGAGTATGTCCTTGGCGGTGCGGGTCAGTCCTGTATAGTAGAGCAGGTGGCACGGAGCATATTCGGGCGCGTCGAAGAGGTCGGAGGGCATACGGCGCACCATCGGTGTCTGGTCAAATCCTTTTGCGGTCTGCAGCAGCTTGACGCCGCCGATGACACCTCCATACTGGTCCTGCCAGCCGCCACCGGTGGTAAGGAGCTGTTCGAGAACCAGAGTACGGCGGCATATCTCGACCTTGTCCCATGCGAGGTCGCAGAAATCGCTCACCGCACCGAGCACGGTGGCGGCAAGTATCGAGCTTGTGCCGAGTCCGCTTCCGGCCGGGATGGCCGAGAAGAGGGTTATCTCGAGACCTCCTCCCATGGCGCGGAGCTGCTGTTCGAGCGACGCATACTGCTCGGCGCAGAATCGGGGGTGGAACCCCGCCAGGGCCAGCGCGGCCTTGGGTATGGAGAAGGGCGAGCCTACCTTATTGAATTCGATGAGCTGTTCGTATGTGGTCACGGTCTCGGAGGCTCCGAGGTCGATGCTGCGGCATACGATATGCGGCTCCTTGCAGGGACGGATATAGGTCTGCAAGGGGGGCTGTCCGTTGAGCTCGATGGCGATGTTGATGACGTTGCCACCCTCGGCGAGACAGAAGGGGGGTGTGTCGGTCCATCCTCCGGCGATGTCGATGCGCACCGGCGAACGGCTCCAGACAATCTGGTCTGAGCATACAGCCCTGCGCGGCGAGTTGAGCGAGGTGCCAACGGTGTCTATCAGGCCGCCGCGCAGCAATGCGAAAGCCTTGTCCTCCGTGTCGCCGAACGGCTCACCCTTGCGTCTCTTGACCTCGCCGCGCCACATGTGGTCTGACATGCGTTTGAGCAGGGGGGCCGACTCGTCGAGCTCTGACGGCATTGCGATGTTGCCTCCGGCGAATGCCGATGCCTCGGCATCGAGATCGAGCTGATAGAACACGCTGTGCAGATGGTTTTCGGCCATGGCACGGCGGTTGATGTCGCGGAACTCCTTTCGTTGTGCCACGAGGCGGGGCAGCGATGCCACGTTTGATATTTCCTCGGCGCTCATCAGCCTCAGGCCATCGGGCAACGGCTCTCCGGCAAGCATCTTCCTTACCAGATCTCCCATCACCCCGATGTCGTCGGTTACGGGGAACTGGCGTCTCTGCTGGTCGGCTCCGGCAAAACGCGAGTCGATGTCATAGACACGTATCATGTATGATTTCTCCTCGAGGGGCACGATGTCAAGACACTGACCGGGTGCGAGCGAGAGCTCCCAGTCGTTGCGCGGTACACCTGTCACGATATTGTCGCGGCTGACGTTCCAGCGCTTGCCGATATGTGAGTTCTCAATCCATATATTGGCGTTATCGGCGGTGAAGGGTATCTCAGTGACAGAGTTCTGTACGAAAATCGAGGGATGAGGCTTACGGTCGCGGTGCATTATCTCGCGCTGGTCGTTCACGCGGTTCTGTATGGCCAGTGTCGACGAGATCATCTCGCGGCTGGTGCCGTAGTGATAGAACTCGCCGCCGGGGAGGGGGAGGATGGCCACCGTGAGCTCGGCCAGCTCAGGGTCGGGTTGCGAGGGGTTGACGCCCAGCGCGCATCCGAACTCGGAATACAGGTCATACTCTTTGAGCTTCCCTTCGGCGTCGCGCGAGCGCTTGCGCAGCAGCTCCACGGCCTTGTCGCTCAGTAGCCACACCCCTATGTCGGTGAGATAGTAACCCTCCTGAAGTAGCGACGCCAGTGTCTCGACAGAGGGCTTCTGCAGCATCCGGTCGAGTATCGAGGGTGTGGAGTGGCGGCTGAAGAACACGCCGTGATCCTTGGCTATCGACGAGTCGAGCCAGAGTCCGTAGCACACCACGTCAGCATCGGGGATGTTGCCGAGCTGCTCGGCGGCGCGGATATAGACGTCGCCGCTCACAATCATGGTGTTGAGGCGCGCGGGGGCCTTGTCCATGATGCGTTCGTAGAGCGGGAGCTGCAGGTCAAGCAGTGTCTGCGACAGCTTCTGGCCCCTCTCCCAGCGGAAAATGGGTATGGGGGTGAGTATCTTGCCGGATGGAGCGTATGACGGCAGACGGCGGCTCTGGCCTCCGGCATGCAGCAGTATGCGACGCCCCGAGGAAAGCCATTCAGCAAAGCTCTTGTCGGGTGCCCAGTTACGGTGGCACTCCTCGAGCAGCCATGTGGTGCCTCCGCCGCTCCCGAGTCTGGCGCCGACGGGGTCTGAGGTACAGAAATATTCATTGCGGTCAAGCCCTGTCACATCATGGAAGGCATCGACCAGATTGGGAGGAAGGGAGAGCAGCTTATGTGTCATGGGTGATTAGAATTGTGAGTGTCCGGCCGCACGACGGGCCGGAGTGGATTTATTGTAAGACAGCCTGCCGGGTCTGATGTGTCTCGGCAGGCTGTCTGTTGGTTGATTCTTGATGCTTGTGTTGTCCGGCTTATTCAGCTTTGTCGGCAGCCCCGCTCTGAGGTTTGAGCCATCTGTCGAACCAGCGGAAGAAGAGCCGCTGCCACATGATGGCGTTCTGGGGTTTGAGAATCCAGTGGTTCTCGTCGGGGAATATCACCATCTCGGCCGGAATACCCCTGAGCTTGGCGGCGTTGAATGCCATCTCGCCCTGCGACGACAGGATGCGGTAGTCGAACTCGCCGTGTGATATCATGATGGGAGTGTCCCACTTGTCGACAAACCTGTGGGGCGACATGGCGAATGTGCGCTGTGCCGTGGCGTTGTCCTTGCGCCAGAAGGCTCCGAAATCGGGCTCTACGGTCGCATCGGCGTCCTTGCGCAGGGCGCCTCCGCCCATGTCCCAGTTGGCAAACCACATCTCTTCGGTCTCGAGATACTGTGCCTCCATGTTGAAGATGCCTGCGTGTGCCAGCAGGGCGGCAAAACGCTTCTCGTGGTTGCCCGCGAGCCAGTAGACCGAGAATCCGCCGTAGCTGGCGCCTGTCGCGCCGATGCGGGCCGGGTCAATGAAGGGATACTGCTTCATGTAGTCGACTGCAGCGAGATAGTCCTTCATGTTCTGGCCGGGATAGTCGCCCGAGATCTGCTCGTTCCACTCTGTACCGAAGCCGGGAAGGCCGCGGCGGTTGGGGGCGATGACGATATAGCCGTTGGCGGCCATGAGGGCGAAATTCCATCGGTAGCTCCAGAACTGGCTCACTGCCTGCTGGGGACCACCCTGACAGTAGAGCAGGGCCGGGTATGTCTTTGTCGAGTCAAAATCCTGGGGATAGACTGTCCAGACGGTCATCATCTTGCCGTCGGTGGTGGGTACCATCTTCTTCTCGACGGTGGGCATCTGGAGCGAAGCGAGCAGCTCTGTGTTGACGTTCGAGATCTGCTTTACCTCACCCTGTGCGGAGATATGGAAGACCTCGTTGGGATAGAGCATCGAGTGGCGCAGCGTAACCAGCGAGCCATCGGGAACCGGGGCGAGCGCGGTATAGTCGCATGTGCCGTCGGCCACGGTCTTGACCTCGCGGGTGGCGGTGTCGATGCTGAAGATGGGTGTCACGCCATCCTTGGCCGAGATGAAATATATCGACTTTCCGTCGTGATTCCATGCGATGGCGTCGGCAGTATAGTCCCATTCGGCTGTAAGGTCGGTCCTGGTGCCGGTGGCCATGTCGAGGGTGAAGATGCGGTTCTTGTCGCTCTCATATCCGTCGCGCTCCATCGAGAGCCATGCCAGGGTGTTGCCGTCGGGCGAGAATGTGGGGTTAATGTCATAGCCCATCATCCCCTCGGTGAGATTGCGGGTCTGCTTTGAGGCTACGTCATAGAGATAGAGGTCTGAATTGGTCGATACGGCATAGTCGACACCGCTCTTCTTGCGCGATGTGTAGACCAGGCTCTTCGAGTCGGGCGCCCACGCGAACTGCTCGATGCCTCCGAAGGGACGCAGGGGCGACTCGAAGCGGAGCTCGTCGGCCATGATGTCCTCGAGGGCCGTGATTTTTGTCCCGTCAAACTCACCTACGAAGGGGTGGGGAATCTCTGTTATCCACTCGTCCCAGTGCTTGTACATGAGGTCGTCGATGACACGTCCTGTGGCCTTGGGCAGGTCGGGATATATATCTTTGGCGTCGCGCGAATACTTGACGGTCGACACGACGATGACTTTCGAGCCGTCGGGCGAGAAGAGGAATCCCTCGACACCCTTCTCGACATCGCTGGCCTGCTTGCGGTCAGATCCGTCGGCGTTCATCGTCCATACCTGCGGCTTGCCGTCGACAGGATATGTGAAGGCAATCTTCTTGCCTCCGTCGAGCCAGCAGAAATTGCCCTCGCTCGACCCGGTGCGGGTGATGCGCTTCAGGTCCGAACCATCGAGGTTCATGGTATAGAGGTCGGCGTTGCTCTTGTTCTCCTCGACACTCTCGTACGAGATGGCAAAGAGCACCTTGGTGCCGTCGGGCGACACCTTGACATCGCTCACGCGGCCCAGGGCCTCGAGGGCGTCGATGTCAAATATCCCGGTCTCGGTCTTGAAATCGGGCTTGTCAATCAGGACTCCTTCCTCCTGTGCGCCCCCGCTGCAGGCTGCGAGCGAGGCTGCGAGGCCGGCTGTGACTATCATTGATTTGAGATTCATAAGGTAAGATTGGCGGTTGAGGGCCGAATGTTAAAAATCCGGACAGGGGCGCGGCGTGTGCCGCAGGCCCCTGTCCTTATGACCTTCGGTCGGGTTATTTTATGAGATACTGCGACGAGATTGACTCGTGGGTATGGACACGGCGGATGGTGTCTGCAAACAGACGTGCCACCGAGAGTATCGTGGCCTTGCGGCAGTTCTTGTTGAAGGGAATCGAGTTGGTGAACATCATCTCGGAGAGTGCCGAGTTGTCGACGCGCTCGGATGCGGGGTCACTCATGATGGCGTGCGAGCAGAGTGCGCGTACCGAGCGGGCTCCGTTCTCCTTCATCAGGTCGGCGGCCTTGGTGATTGTTCCGGCTGTGTCTACCATGTCGTCAATGATGATGACATCTTTGTCCTTGACGTCGCCTATCACTGTCATGTTTGCCACCACGTTGGCCTTGGCGCGCTGCTTGTGGCAGAGCACGAGGGGTACATTCAGATACTTGGAGTAGCTGTTGGCACGCTTGGCGCCACCGACGTCGGGCGAGGCGATGACAAGGTCCTTGAGTCCGAGACTCTGGATGTAGGGGATGAACACTGACGAAGCATAAAGGTGGTCGACGGGGATGTCGAAGAAACCCTGGATCTGGTCGGCATGGAGATCCATAGTGATGACGCGGTCGACCCCTGCGGTAGTGAGCAGGTTGGCCACGAGCTTGGCGGCGATGGATACGCGGGGCTTGTCCTTGCGGTCCTGGCGCGCCCAGCCGAAATAAGGCATCACGGCGATGATGGAGGCTGCCGAGGCACGCTTGGCGGCGTCAATCATCAGCAGAAGTTCCATGAGGTTGTCCGAATTGGGGAAAGTCGACTGGACGAGATAGACCTCGCACCCGCGGATAGACTCCTCAAACGAGACTTCAAATTCGCCGTCGGCAAAGTACTGGATGTTCATTTTGCCGAGCTCGCAACCCAGCTCCCGGCAAATCTCCTCGGCCATGTAGGTCGAGCGTGTGCCTGAGAAAATTTTGATTGGTGGCAGACAGTCAGTCATAAGTTTATGTGAAGTGATTGGATATTTCACGTCTTACGGGCTCTCCCCGAAAGGAGGGCAGTGTCAAACATGCCGCAAAATTACGAAAAATAGCCCGAAATACCTTTCATTTCACCAAAAAAGTTATCAATACCCCGTGTTTTGGCGCTCTATCGCGGTCATTCGGGCATATCGGGGAGGGCCACACGCAGGGTCGAGGCGAGCAGACGGCGCAAAAGGCAATATCTGTCTTCGGGACGGATGTTCCCGATGGCCTTGCGGAAACGGAAACCGTAATCCTCGGCCATACGGCGCGCTTTGAGATATTCGAGCGTGTCGGCAAAAAGCCTGTCTGTCTGTTCGGCGAGCTTGTCGTCGACGAAAGTCGATTTGGCCATGTTGCACAGCTCTATCACGGTCTCGGCCATAAGTTGTCCCACCGCCTCGTCACCGGGCTCGAGCCTGACAAATTTGCGTATTGCGGCCCGTATCTCGCGCATCCTCGGGGCTGGACGCCGACGCTTGACACGATAGACCTCCTTGTCGATGAGCTTCTTGTATTCGTCGAATTTCTTGTCAACGTCAGGTGTGGCATAGAAATCGAGCAGTTCCTTGGCCTCACGGCTTCGGGTATATATGTCCATCAGGAGCTCGCGCAACTGCGGAGCATCAAAATCGGCTATGGCCTTGCGGAGAGCGAGCTTTGACACTTTCTTACAATTAGAAATGGGAAATTAGAAATTAGAAATTGGATTCAATTAGGAATGAGAAATTAGAAATCAATTAGGAATGTGGAATCGGTAGTCTTTCATTACTAATTTCTAATTCCTCATTTCTAATTGATTTCTAATTTCTCATTCCTAATTTCTAATTATTTAAGTCCTTTTTCAAGGAATTCGGTGAAACGGGGGATGTTTTCGTCGTAAGAGAAGGGGCCCGAGAGGAGCTGGCCCTTGTCGTTGAGTATGACGTAATAGGGCTGGGCGTTGGCGTTGAACTTGTAGCGCTGCAGATAGCTCCATTTGTCGCCATAGGTGGTGAGACGTACGGTCTTGCCGTTCTCCTGAACCTCCATAGGCTGGGGGAGGGGGGCCTTCTCGTCGACCATCAGCTTGACAACTACAAAATTGTCCGAAATCAAGGCCTTGACATTCTCGTTATCGAGCACTGCACCCTCCATCTTGCGGCAGTTGACGCATCCGTGGCCAGAGAAATCGATGAGCACAGGCTTGCCCTGCTCGCGCCCTATGCGCATGCCCTCTTCAAAATCGTCATACTCTTTGAACGAATTGCCGTAGAGGTTGAAGTCCTGGGTATAGAGCGGCGGCACGAATGCACTGACACCCTTGAGCGGTGCGCCCCAGAGGCCGGGAAGCAGGTAGACCGTGAAGGCGAGCGATGCCATGGCAAGGAAGAAGCGTGTCACGCCGATGCTTGAGTCGGCCTCGCCATAGTGTGAGAAATTGAACTTGCCGAGCAGGTAGAGTCCGAGAAGCAGGAAGATGACAATCCAGAGGGCAAGGAATGCCTCGCGGTCAAGTATGTGCCAGCCGTATGCGAGGTCGGCGACAGAGAGGAACTTGAGCGAGAGTGCGAGCTCGACAAATCCGAGCACCACCTTGAGTGTGTTCATCCAGCCGCCCGAGCGGGGTGCGCTCTGCAGCATGGTCGGGAACATGGCGAAGAGCATGAACGGCAGCGCGAGGGCTGTGGAGAATCCGAGCATACCGATTGCCGGGCCCCAGACATTGCCCATCGAGGCGGCCTCGACAAGCAGTGTGCCGATGATAGGGCCTGTGCACGAGAATGACACCAGCGTAAGGGTGAATGCCATGAAGAATATCGACAGCAGTCCGGTGGTGCGCTCGGCTGTGGCGTCCATACGGTTGGCCCACGAAGAGGGGAGCTTTATCTCGAATGCGCCGAAGAACGATATGGCGAACACGACGAGGAGAAGGAAGAAGATGATATTGCATACAGCCGATGTCGAGAGCGCGTTGAGCGAGCTTGCACCGAAGATTCCGGTGATTATGAGGCCGAGGGCCACATATATCACTATGATTGAGACTCCGTATATGCAGGCGTCGGCGATAGACTTGGAGCGGTCTTTGCCTTTCTTGAGGAAGAAGCTGACGGTCATCGGTATCATGGGCCACACGCATGGTGTGAAGAGGGCCACGAGACCTCCGAGGAAACAGGTCAGGAAGATATACAGCAATGATTTCCCGGCTATCTCGGCATTGTTGTCGTTCCCTTCGAAATCGACGGGAGCCCACAGGTCAGGCACATTGCTGTCGGCGTTGGCGACTGCCGGGGCTGCTGTCAGTGTGGTGTCGGGGGCAATCTTCGCGGTATCTGCGGGTGCTTCTGGTGTATCGGCTGTTTCTGTCACCTCTGCGGCTGGGAGGGCCTCCTCTTTTTTCTCCTCCTTCTTCGCGGCCTTCACTTTGGCTGTGCCCGAGAATGAGAAATTCTCTTTTGAGGGGGGGATGCAGTTCTGGTCGTTGCATGCTCCGAAGCGTATGTTGGCGTCAATCTTGAACTGGGGCGCCATGGCTGTGAATTTCTGACGGATGGTCACAGACGATGTCCACCACGAGAGTTCCATCTCGAAAATCTCGTCCATCTCTTTGTGTGCCGGGGCCGAGGGTATCAGCTTTCCGTCGAGGGTGGCGCCATCGAGGTCGAACGTGATGTCGAGTGGCTGGGGGCCTTCACCTGCGGCAAAATCCCATGAATAGAGGTGCCATCCTGCGTCGATGGTGGCGGTGAGTATTATCTCGCCTTTGTCATCGCCGGTCATTTTCATGTCGCCGGCCCATTTCACAGGGGTCATTATCTGAGCCACTGCCGATAGTACGGCTGCGAAAACTGCCAGCATTGTGAGGGTGAATCGTCGTGTCATCGTTCCTTTCTGATAGTGATTGGTCAAAATATCTGCAAAATTAATGAAAATCGCCATGATTCTGTGTTAAAAAGAGTTGAAATTGACGGTATTCATATTTTGACCGTATCAAAATGCCGGATATTTGAATTGTAAAGCAAAAGTATGTCCCGTCCGGCGTGGCGGACGGGACATATGGGAATCCGATATGTCAGAGGGCGGCGATGACCTCGACCTCGACGAGTACACCCTTGGGCAGGTCGCGCACGGCGACAGCCGAGCGTGCGGGATAGGGTGCGTTGAAGAATGTGGCATAGACCTCGTTCATGGGCGCGAAATTGGCTATGTCCGACAGGAATACGGTTGTCTTGACCACGTTGTCTACGCTGGCGCCTGCAGCGTTGAGGAGTGCCGACACATTGGCCAGGGCCTGCTCGGTCTGGGCCTTGATGCCTCCGGGAATCTCGCCGTTGGCAGGGTTGACGGGAATCTGGCCCGAGCAGAACAGCATGTTGCCGACCTTTATGGCCTGGCTGTAGGGACCGATGGCTGCGGGAGCCAGTTCGGTAGAGATGACTTCTTTCATTGTCGTGAATTGTTATTGGTGTTGGTATATGGTTTGAAATCTATGTCCTTGAGCATTATGTCGCCCCGCGTGGCACCTGTGGCGGCAATCTCTCCGAGCTGCCGTGCCACATTCTCGAACCGTGAGTCAAACGAGTCCATGAAAGAGGACGCGCCGTATGAGTCGAGCGTGTGGTTGACATAGTTGAGGGTGTATTTCTCAATGGGGAGTGACGGCTGTACCGGCAATATGGCCGGGTCGGCGTCTGCGTCACCCTCGGGAAGCACCCTGACGAGCAGGCCTGCGGAGATGAGGCGGTTGACAATCTCATATACAAGTCGTGCGGGGATTGCATACTGACGCGATATTTCGGCGACTGTCAGCGGCGGCAGCGCGTCGTTGTGGCGGCGTACTATCAGTGTCAGGATGCTCACCGCGACGAAGTGCCGGTATCCTCGCGAGATGGTACGGGTCTGCCGGTCGTATGTGAACATGGATATGTTCTGTGCCGAGCAGCATATCAGTGCCCCGGCAAGTGTGATGAGCCACGATAGCTGCATCCAGATAAGCATCAGGGGCAGAAACGAGAATGAGCCGTAGATAGCATTGTATTTCGCTACATAGAGCTGTCCGCTCAGGAATAGCCACTGCAGTATCTGGAATCCCGTGCCCGCAAGTACGCCGGCAAGAAGCGCGTTCTTGAACTTGACCTTGGCGTTTGGGATGAGCGTATATGCCCCCGCAAAAAACAGCCATGACAGCATGACGCTGGCACAGTCGAGGAAAAACTCGAGCACGGGACTCAGGAAATTGGGCAGCAGTTTCTGTACCATCGACGACATGAATACCTGCAGGCCTCCCGAACATATCATCAGTATGGGCAATATGATGCAGATGGCGAGATAGTCGGTGACCTTGCGGAAGAATGAGCGGTCGACGGTGACGCCCCAGACTGTGTTGAAGGTCTCCTCGACGTTGTCGAGCAGCGAGATGATGGTCCACAGAAGGAAGACTATGCCAACCCCGACGAAGACACCCTCCGAGGCCTGTGCCAGACATGAGTCCACGAATGAGAAGGCCATCTCGAGTGCCTTGTGCTGCGATGGGAGATACTGGAACAGCTGGCTCTGCAGCATGTTCTGGAACCCGAATCCGCGCCCGATGGCAAAGAGGAGCGCCAGCGCCGGGACGATGGCAAGCAGTGTCTGGTAGGTCAGGGCGTATGCCTTGTTCTGGAGATCGGTGCTGAGGAATGTGCGCACCGTGAGGTTGATGGTCTTGATGGTGTTGACCTTGAGATTGTCACGATGGTCTGTCCACACACCGTCCGAGCAGTATTGCCAGAAGGCTACGGCCCGGTCTGCGATTCTTGACCATCTTGAGGGAGAGGAGTCTTTGCTCACGGCTGTTGGGGATTATTTATTTAACGGAATCTTTCTCGACAAATGTGCGTGCGGCCTGCGAGCGCGATATGTCGACGGCACGGGTCAACCTCTCTTTCTCGACCGAGGCGAGATAGGCCTGATGCAGGGTCACGGCATACTCGTAGAGCGTGGCTGTCTGCTCGACAGTGCGGGGGGGCAACTTGACTGAATATGAGCCCCGGCCATTGAAGGTCAGGGTGAGGGGTGAGGTGCGGTGTTCGAGTATGTAACGGCCTACGGAGTCACATTCGGGGGCCATGAATGTTATCACCTCGGCGCCGCGGCTGCGGTCATTGCGCTCGCCGTCATGAGCCACAGTGGCTGTAGAGGCCGATGTGGTGCCGTCGCTCACGCTTACAGAGGTCGAGTTGACGCTTTTCCCCTTCAGTGTGGAGATGATGTAGAAGATGCGTTCGGGCGAGAGCCGGGCCTGTATGCCTGTGGTGTTATAGGTGTCGAGCGGATCGGCCCCGGCGGCGATATAATAGCCTTCGATTGGATTGCTGACAAACTTGACAAGCCGTCCCAGCGAGTCGGCCCTTACACCGAGCACCGCGAGGAGCGAGTCGGCGCTCTCGAGGCGCCGCAGGTTGAGCCCCTCGTTTGCCACGGCGGATATGTGTATGGCCTCGCGCCGCTGGTCGATGGCTCGGGGATAGGCCGTGCGCACCGAGTCGGCGAGACTCAGTGCCAGGCTGTAGTTCTTGGCTTCGAGTGCGGTGTTGGCCTCGTCGACCAGGCGTGCGGCCTCCTTGGTGCCGTTGGCGTCGCCGCATGCCGCGAGCGCGCCGAGCATGATGAGGCCGGTAAGTGTCTTAGTTGCTGCGTTGAACATTCTTTACTCCTTTGACTGCTTGAATTTTCTTTATCACGTTGTTCAGGGCCACGGTGTCGTTGACACCTATGACCAGAAAGCCCGAGAAGATGCCGTCGTGGCTCTCGATGGATATGTTGCGCAGGGTCACGTCCTTCTCCTTGTTGATTACCGACGAGATGTTGGTGACGATGCCTATGTCGTCCTGACCCACGATGCGTATGGTAGCGGCGGTCTGGTTGCCTGTCTTGCCCGACCAGCGGGTGCGGATGACGCGATAGGGATAGCGCTCGTGTATGTGCGCGCTGTTCGGACAGTCCTCGCGGTGTATCTTCACAACGCCCTCAGACGAGATGAATCCGAAAACCTTGTCGCCGAATATCGGGTTGCAGCATTTGGCCATGCGGTAGTTCATGCCGCGTATGTTGTCGGTGCCGATGACGAGCACATCGTCATTGCGTCCCGAGTCGGCCGCCAGCGGATCCATCAGCTCGAACTCCTCGGCGCTGCGTCGCTCGTCGGCCTTGGTGTCTGCGGCCTGGATGGCGTCGTATGTGGCTATGACGTCGGTCGGGTCGATGATTTCGTCGGCCAGGGCCTTGTAGAAGTCGGTCACTGTCCTGTAGCCCATCTTCTTGATGGTGCGCATCAGTCCGGCCTCCTCCAGCTCTGTCTTGCGGTTCTTGCACCGGCGCTGCAGCAGTTCGCGGCCATATTCGCTCGACCGTGCGGCACGTTCGTTGATGGTCTGGCGTATCTTGGTGCGGGCTTTGGCTGTGACCACGATGTTGAGCCAGTCTTGTTTCGGGGTCTGCGAGGGTGAAGTGATGACCTCGACCGTGTCGCCCGAGCGGAGCTTGTGGCCCAGCTTGCGGTTGCGTCCGTTGACCTTACCCCCGGTACACGAGCATCCGAGCTTGCTGTGGACGGCAAAGGCGAAATCGAGCACCGTGGCGCCGAGCGGCAGACGGTGCAGGTCGCCTTGCGGAGTGAAGACGAAGACCTCTCGGTCATAGAGGTCCATCTTGAAATTCTTCATCAGCTGCATGGGGCCCTCGGCAGTCTCGAGGATGTCGCGCACGTTGTTCATCCATTGGTCCAGCGAGCTCTCGCTCTTGATGCCTTTGTATCGCCAGTGTGCGGCGAGACCCTTCTCGGCCACGAGATCCATGCGGCGGGTGCGTATCTGCACCTCGACCCATTTGTTCTCGGGGCCCATGACGGTGGTGTGCAGCGACTCGTATCCGTTGCTCTTGGGTACGGTTATCCAGTCTTTGAGGCGCTTGGGGTTGCCTGTGTACATGTCGGTGACAATCGAGAACACCTTCCAGCACTCGGCCTTCTCCTGCTCGCGCGGCACATCGAGTATGATGCGGATGGCGAAGAGGTCATAAACTCCCGAGAGCTCGACCTGCTGCTTGCGCAGCTTGTTCCATATCGAGTATATCGACTTGGTGCGCCCTTTTATCTCGTATTTCAGCCCTGTTGCGTCAAGTTTCTCGCGCAGAGGTGCGATGAACGATGCTATGTAGGCGTCTCTCTCGGTCTTTGTCTCGTTGAGGCCGCGGGCTATCTTGGTGTATGTGTCGCGCGAGGTATATTTGAGCGACATGTCCTCGAGCTCGCTCTTTATCTTGTAGAGGCCGAGGCGGTGTGCAAGAGGGGCGTACAGGTAGTTGGCCTCGAAGGCTGTGTCAGTGACGAATTTCTCGTCGGGATGGTGGTTGATGGCCCGCATCAGGGTCAGGCGCTCAACAATCATTATTATGATGACGCGGATGTCATCGGCAAGGGCCATGAGCAGACGGCGGAAATTGTCGGTCTTGACCACGGTCTGCTTGCCATAGAGGTTGGAGACTTTTGTCAGGCCCCCGACCAGCGTGGCCACATCCGGTTCCCAGAGTTCGGCAATCTGTTCGGAGGTCACGGCTCCGGCCCCGGCGAGCTGATAGAGCATCACCGCGATAAGCATGTTGCGGTCGGGCGACACCATCTCGCACAGGGCTATCCCTGTCCTGAGTGATTCGTCGAGCGGGTCTATGTCATGTCGCGCCGGGAGGCGGATACCTTTCTCGGCAGCTTCGCGATATATCTTTTTCACTGCCTCATAGTCTCCGGGCGCTGTCACGTCGGCGCTGAGCCTCAGCAGTTCCCTGACCAGAAGAGGTGTCGGCAGTGTTTTATTTGACTTTTCCATAGGCAAGCGGGTTTGATGGTCGGGGGCACGTACCCCCCGGGGTTCAGTCGCGGCGGTATATGCAGGCCCCCACCGAATTAAGGCGGGTGTCGATGGCTTCATAGCCGCGGTCTATCTGGTCGATGTTGTCGATGGTCGATACACCTTTGGCGCTCATGGCGGCGATGAGCATGGCGATGCCGGCACGTATGTCGGGCGAATGCATCTTGTTGGCCCTGAGGGCGAACTTGTGGTCAAGGCCGATGACCACGGCACGGTGCGGGTCGCAGAGCATTATCTGTGCGCCCATGTCGATGAGGCGGTCGACAAAGAAGAGGCGGCTCTCGAACATCTTCTGATGTATCAGCACACTGCCGCGGCACTGTGTGGCGGTGACAAGCATCACCGACAGCAGGTCGGGGGTCAGGCCCGGCCACGGCGCGTCGGCTATGGTGGGTATCGAGCCGTCGAGGTTGGTCTCGATCTCATAGACATCCTGTTCGGGCACTACGATGTCGTCGCCACGGCGCTCGAGGTTGATGCCCAGCCTGCGGAACGAGTCGGGGATGATGCCGAGATTGTCGTATGACACATCCTTGATGGTGAGTGTGCTGCGCGTCAGCGCGGCCATGCCGATGAACGAGCCGACCTCGATCATGTCGGGGAGTATGGTGTGGTCTGCACCCGAGAGCTTCTCGACCCCGGTGATGCGAAGCAGGTTCGAGCCGATGCCGTCTATCTGCACACCCATCCCGACAAGCATCTTGCAGAGCTGCTGCACGTAGGGCTCGCAGGCCGCATTGTAGATGGTTGTGGTGCCCTCGGCGAGCGACGCGGCCATGATGATGTTGGCCGTACCTGTCACCGATGCCTCGTCGAGCAGCATGTAGCACCCCTTGAGGCCGTTGACCGTGACGAGATAGTATGCCTGACGCTCCTCGTTATAGGCTATCATGGCACCTAACTTGGAGAGTCCGGTGATGTGGGTGTCGACCTTGCGGCGGCCGATCTTGTCGCCACCCGGCTTGGCGAAATATGCCTGTCCCAGGCGCGCCAGCAGCGGGCCCACGACAAGCACCGAGCCGCGCAGCCCGGCGCAGCGAGCCACAAAATCGGCACTCGAGATATACTCCTCGTCGAGGTCGTCGGCCTGGAAACGGTATGTCGAGTCGTCAAGTTTCTCGACCTTCACCCTCATGGCCCTGAGCAGGTTGATGAGGTTTGTGACGTCGAGTATATTGGGGACGTTGTGTATGGTGACAGGCTCGGAGGTGAGCAGCGTAGCGCTGATGACCTGCAAGGCTTCGTTCTTTGCGCCCTGAGGGCGGATGTCGCCATGCAGATGATGGCCTCCTTCGATGATATATGTGCTCATGCCGGATGAGATGAATTGATGTTGTGAGTTGAAAAAGTGGGTAAGGGAGTCTGTGACTGTAAAACGTCCGGGACGTTAGATGTGTTCAACCTCGGGGGTCAGGGTTACGCCGAAGCGCTCCCTGACAGACTCGATGATGGCGCGCTCGAGCGCCAGCACATCGGCCGGTGTTGCCTTGCGGTCGGGATTGACGATGACGAGCGGCTGAAGGTGCCACACGGCGGCGTTGCCCATCGTGCGCCCTTTCCACCCGCAGCGGTCTATCATCCATGCGGCAGGTATCTTCACCCCGTCGGGCGCTGGATAGTGGGGCACTGCATCCTCGCCACCCTCGGCGGCGCAGATACGCCCGAAAGTCTCGCGGCTCACCACCGGGTTCTTGAAGAAGCTACCCGCGCTCGGCACCTTGGCCGGGTCGGGCAGCTTGGAGTCGCGTATCTCAATCACCGCCTTGCGCACCTCGGCAGGGGTTGCCGGAGGCTGGGGAAACCTCGCGGCGAGGGCGGGATATGATGTCTTGGGCTGAGGCTCCTTGCTGAGTCTGAAAGTCACCGAGGCAATGATATAATTGCCCTTCATCATCGGGCTCTTGAACATCGAATGGCGGTAGCCATAGTCGCACTGTTCGGGCCTGAGGGTAATGAAGTCACCCGCCGGACAGTCGAACGCCTCGATTTCCTCGATTACGTCGGCAGCCTCTACACCGTATGCGCCTACGTTCTGCACGGCGGCCGACCCGGCCTCGCCCGGAATGCCCGAGAGATTCTCTACACCCCACAGGCCATGGTCACAGGCCCAGGCTATGAAGCCGTCCATATCCTGACCGGCTCCGACACGCACCAGCACCGAATCGCCATCCTCGCGGATAATCTCCATGCCGCGCACCGCACTGTGTACCACCACTCCGGGATAATCGTTAAGGAAAAGCAGATTGCTCCCGGCGCCGATATGCAGCATATCGACCTCGGGACGGATGGTGGATAACAGGAAGGGAATATCCTCGCGCGAGTCATACTCCATGAAGCAGCCGCATTTCACCGGCATGGCGAAGGTATTGCGGTCTGTGAGGTCAAAATTGAGACGTGACGTAATCATAACTGCAAAAATACGCAAAATCCCCGAACATCCGCTAACCCGCCCCCTAAAAAATCAAATATGGGAGTTTTCGCAAGCTCCATAAGACACGGTCATGTGTCCCGGTCATCTTCTGCCATCTCGCGGGCTCGGCGTACGGCCAGTGGTTGCATCGCGTCCATCTCTCTCCAGCCTTTGGCCTGGAAGGGGATGACTATGCGGCACCTTGTGTCGATATATCCCATGAGTGCCGACTCGCTGTTATGTTCCATGCCGAAACCGTCCTCGTCCATGAAGAACATTCCGTCGGGATATAGCGTCCATTTGACTGACGCGACACCGTCGGTGAACCGTCCGACCGAGAACCGTGGATAATAGGCCGAAAATGTGTAGGCATTCTCGTTGTTCTCCAGTTTGTCCACGCTCGGCCAGTCGATATCATCGCGGGTGACGAATTTCAGGCGGAGACTGCCGTCCATAAGCTCGTACGCCGTCCCGAGGTTGTCGTTTAAAAGATAGCGTTCTCTCCAGTACCCTCCGATGACATTCTCGAGCACAGCCATCCCTTCGCCGAGGCCGGTGCGGTTGAATTCTCCGCGTCCAAGTCGGTCTCTGAGGGTAAGATAAAGTTCATGTGATTCCATAGCTTTGTATGCAGTTTAAGAGTCTACCCAGCGGAACAATATCCTGTGTCCCCCCTCGTGGGGAAAATGGGCGAACTCGATGGTAAAATTCTTTTCAAGCGCAGAATAGAGCATCGCCGTCATGTCGTCGGTCGACGCGACATCAAGCTTGAATAGCGTCCAGTTCTCGTGTGTGCCGACAAACCTGAGTCCCTTGATGATTTTGAAATACTCCTGGGGCAGATGATATTCGCTATTCCTGAAACCGATGATGGAGTCGTTAGACGGAAATGCGCAGATGTTGATCGAGAATACGTGCCCGAAGCTCATGTTTCCTCCGCAATACCGCACGGGAACATACAGTGGCTTGGTTATGGGACAGTTCCCCTCCGGCCCTATGTCGAGAAACCTGCATATCCTGTAGTGGTCAATGACGGGTGGCGCGGATGAATATACCTCTGCGACGAGCCGGTATGTCAGTAACGACAGTGTCTTGTAATCGTCCTGGCATACACTCTTCAGCGACTGGGGGAAATATGTCCTCCCGAAATCGCGGAAAAGCTCCTCGGCCTTTTTCTTTTTCTCGGCCGGGGACAGCTCTCCAATCAATTTCGGATAATTCCAACCGTCATTTTTTACCTTCTTCTTGAATATATCAAAAAAAGACATTCCTTATGGCTACATCATTTCAGCCTTGCCTCAAGGACAACGGCATCGTCTGTGAAATTGAGGCTTGCTAATGACACCTTGTCAAGCACGGATTTGAGCTTGTCGATTTTAGACAGCATGATTTTCACGTGGTGGCCGTCGGATGCCTCGAAATACCGGCTTGCCTCCGGCAGCTTGTTCTTGACAAGAGACATCAGGCCCGATATTATCAGGTCGAGTCCGAAACCCCCGTCGTATGTCAGATTCAGCTCGTCATTGCTGATAGAATCGACGCGGACATTGATACCAATCTGGATGGTCTTGAAGATGACATGCTGGCTCACGCTGACACAGACCTCCTTGTCCGAGACCTTCGACAGCCCTACACGCCTCCCCGTCTTCCCGGCGATATAATTCTCGATCTCTCTGTATGTGACTGAAATTTTCATATGTGTTGAATTAGATTACGGTGTGATTTCAAATAAACTGCCCATGCATATACTCAGGCTATGTGCAAATATAGCGCTTTTTTATAAGACAGACATCATTTCAGATGGGAAAAATGGCGAAAATCTTCTTGAATTATTTGCTTGATTTTAATTTGTCGATGGTGGTGAAATATGGTGCTGTACTGTTTTTGCCTTTCCGTTCTAAAACGTAGGCATAAGGGTCTATCTCCTTGACCGGTACGAAATCTTTTATCTCGAAGCCGAGATAGAAATCGCCTGACGGCTTGAACCCGATGGCTTCGAGCGCAGGTTTCGGATAGAATTTGGGACCCTCTCCTTTTAGACGCACAAGTTTACGTTCTTTGTCATGGTGAAGCAGGATGTATTTCGTTTTTTCAAATCCGGACACCAGATTTATAGAGCCTTTGCCGAGGGCTGCGGGCACATAGTAGAGACGGTTTCTGACAATAGCCTCCCATTGATCTGTTCTGTAGTAACCGACGAGGACAAGGTCTTCGGAGGTCGGTTGCTCGGACGGAAGATAATGCAGACCTTTTTGCGGGATGGCATCCTTGATATGGTCGATGGCGAGTGGGGCTGTCAGGATTTTGGTCAGGAACTCATACAGCAGAGAATCCTCGTTTGAAGGGTCGGAAGCGTCGGGCAAAAGAGGGAATGCCCCGATGTTGACGGTCTCGATGCTCTTGTAGAAAAAACGTTGGCGGACACTCTCATTGTCGCCTCGACCGGGGAAAAGTATATAGCCTCCGATGATTTCTTTGGCGACATGGGATTGTCTGTCAGAACCATAATAGATAGCATCTCTGTAGCGGTGCATCTGATTTATTGCATCTGCAGGAGGGGTATCGGCTCCGTGTATTTCGTTTAATTCCTCGCGGTCTTCCCTGTTGAGATTGCTGTCATCGAGAAGACGATATTTGGCATCGAACAGATATGTCAGTTCGAAGCCATCGGGTTTTACGATTGTAAGCACAATATCTGGGCGGTTCTCTGTGGTCGCTGTATGTACTTCGCCGGTTAGGCGGTTGTATGTGTGTTGATAATGGAGCCTGACTTTGGAGCCATCGGTGCAGTTATAGCATACCGTGTGTTCCTGTTTGTTATCTTCGAAAGGCTTCACCATTGGCATCGGACTCTCGGTGATCTCATCGGGATTGTCGAAATGCACCCCGAGAATGTCAGCGACCATCTGACGCATTTTGAGGAAGCACCACAGCTCGTATAGCTCCCAGACCGGACGCACCCCGATAGCGTTCGCACCTTCGAAAAGTTCGATACCCTTCTGGAGCAAAAGCCAGTATCTATAGACTTGCGCATAGCCTGTCCGTTTTTGGAGGACCATGCTTTCCGACCGCAATGGTTCTCCGCGCAGGGGGCGGAACAGCGATGAGTTGGCAAGTCTACGAATAGAACTGACATGACTTTCCAGCTCAGCAAGTTCGCTCGGAGCGACTTTGTCAGCTTCCTTTGCCCGGGCATCCTTGGCCCTGATTGTCGAGACTATGGATGTCAGGCGCTTGCCGATACGGTCAAGGGTGAATTTGACAAATCGGTTCTCGCGCGTATTATGTGTATGGATTATTTCCTCATGCCTGAAATATTCACGGTCAAGTTTGCCTGCGGTCTCGACTTCGGCGAATTTCTCATCCATCTTTGGCGACCAGCGTTTGATGTGGTCAGCCCGGTCGTAGCAAACCTCACGGGTTTGACGCAAGTGTGGTTTGTGGACGATATGACGCACCCATTTCTCGTAATCTCCCGCTATGCTGCGGAAGATTGACAGCCACACGACATCATTGTCAGATTTGCCACCGCGCTGCAGATTCTGCAATGTCAGGGTCAGGTACTGATATACGATTTCGTTGTATTGGGCGTTGATTTCGGCGAGGATATGGTTGTAGTCATCCTTTGTATCGAGTTTTGGAGAAACGACACGGAATGAGAATGTATCGGTACGCTCGGCACCACCGTTGGGCTTATATCTGAACGTAAGGTCAAATATTCCGGGTTCGTTGACAAACGAGAGTGGGGCCGAAAGCAACCACTTGTGCTCTCCGATTTTTATCACAGAGAAAAGTTCGGTGACTCCTTTCAGCTTATGGAGTACACAGGGGGCTTCGTCTACATTCGTGAAATAAATGCTGACGTTATATGTCGCGGTTTCGTAAAATACCGGTATTTGATTTGCCCACTCGTGGCTGTCGGGTTCGCCGACCGGTAGCAGCCCGTGCCTGTCGGGATATGATGCAAGTTCAAGACTCCCGGGCAGCGTTGAGCGGTAATCGCAATATGTATAGGCTTTGTCTCCTACGCGCGCACGGAAACGCCGCCAGCAGTTTGCCATATCGGCGCTTGTGTTGGCGGTGATTTCAACGTTTTCGCTTTTGAAGGAGAGGACTTCCATATATTACTGTTACGGCCAGAATGAGGTGAAACGGGATTGTCTGAGGCGTTCGGACATCTCTTTGATTTTTTTCGAGGCATTGGCGTATGGCTCGCAGAAGGCAGTGAGCCGTTCAAGCGGTTTCTCGAGAAGCTCGTCATCGCCCTCAATGCGTGGGAGCACCTTCATCATGAGGATTTGGTCGCAGACAGTGTTCAGATTGGTTTCCCACTCGATGCTTTTGTCTTCGAGCCATAGCTGATAGAAATACAGCATGAGCTCGTTCTGAACACGGTATGCCACTTTGAACGGAGTGCCGTCGAGGGCTGTGTTTAATGCCGTCAGGAACGAAGCGACCTCTCCCTTAAGCCAGTCGGTTTTGTCGGCATCTTCTTCAGCGAGAGCCTTGACTACATCCGATGCTTTGGTCTCAGTCGCAAGATAGAGTGAGGCTGATGCAGGGGCTGAACGGTAAACGAGCTCGGAACTGTTGTTAAAGAAATCCATGAAAGGTTCCCCCTCTGGGAGGTTCATCTCTATGGTCATTGCCCGGTCGATAACCTTGCGCGAGAACTGATGTGTGGTCTCGTCCATATTGACTGTGCCGACAACTATTACATTTTCCGGGATACGCAGACCATATCTCTTCAGGAAATCATACACCTCCACCTCCTTGCCGTATGCGGTCTCTGGCTCAACAGTACCCTGTGTCTGGCTGTAATCTGTCTCTCCTTTCTCGGTTGAAAAGAGGGAATTGCGAAGGTTGTACTTTTTGAAAATGTCAGCCTTGATAAGTGGCTCAGACACGATATGCCCGTCAATCTTGGTCCGGCTTTCAAGTACGCTTAAAAACTCAGCGAAATATTGCTCGACCGGCGCGAGGTTCATTTCATCGAGACATACAAAGAAAGGAACAGTCGGGTATAACATCGCCTTTGCGAGGAATCTCACAAACGGCGTGAGCTGATAATGTGCGCCTCCGATATTGCTTTCATAGCCGAGGAGTTCGGTCGAGTCATGCCAGTTAGGCTTGACCTCGATAAGGCAATAATTGCCCGGAGAGGTCATGTCTGAACGCAATACCTTATTGTCAGGACAGCTATCAAAGGCCATCTGCTTGACTATGCGGCTTTTGCCTGTGCCGGAGATACCAGCGAGCAACAAAAAAGGCTTCGTGCGCATGGCACGGAGATATGAGAAATTGTTGTCGTTAAGGAAATTGGCGGAAGCAATTTCTTTGGGATTAACATGAATTTCTTCGTAAAAGCTGACACCAAACTGATGTTCATGTATGGCTTGATACACATTTTTAAGCTTATTTAGCTCTATACCAAAAGTTTCACGAATCCCTGCATCAGTTGCAATTTCCGACAAATCTTTTGCTTGCTTATCAATAAGAAACTTGCCGAATTTCAGTCCAAAAAGATGAATGCCTGTCGTCCCTAATGCTGCATGCATCTTTTTTAGCTCATCAACCAATTCTTTGTGAGAATATGATTCTTTAAGAGGATTTATGATTGCCATACAGACATTTATCGTGTCGGTATCAGTAGGTGCCGGGATTGCATTCAAATCTATTCCTTCCAAATCAAGTGTTTCTTTCGGTTTAGAAGGAATCCAGACAAGTGCTGTCGCAGTCCCCTTGCGAACGGTATAGAATTCTCGTGTGTGAGCAATTATCGTTTCAAGCACGGGTCGGAATGAACCCTTGTTATTGAGGATTCCGCTCAGGTTAAAGGGTACATTCTCCCTAATCTTTGAGGCAAGTTCCCTAAGATATGTGGGTGCCCATGACTTATGTTCTTCTGTCGGGGTCTGCGAGTTAATACGTTCTTCCTGAATATTGACATCTATAAACCGACAGGTATCGGTTCCACGGACATAATTCAGGGTCGAGTTAGTAGGCAGTTCTGCGACGAGGTTGAGAAGATGAGAGAGTTCCATTACTTATTGTGGGTTGAAATGTAGTCGTATAGGTTTTTTGCAATACCCAAGGCGGCCATATACGGGACACCATTGCCTATTGTTTTGAAGGCATCTGTGAGTGTTATAGTCGTAGGTAATTCAAATTCTTTAGGTAGGGACTGAAGCGCTAACGCTTCGGCGACAGAAATGCGTCTGGGCTTATACGGGTGAATATGTACCTCATTGTTACCATATGCTACGGTTGGGGAATAACGCCAGCGATGCAATCTTTTATAGCATTTCTTTTTATCGTCACCTTCGTCCTTTGACTGAAACCGATATAATCCGGCTTTTGGCTTAAAGTACATATTGGCATTGGGATGATTGAGGACGTCGTTTTTCTCCCACCAATACTGTACTGTCAACTCCTTGATAATTCCGTCTGGAGCTTCGACAGGAATATCTTCGTTGTAAGGCGAGGTTTTTGGCCAAGGTAAATTGATGGCATCCCTTGAGAACAGTTTATTTCTTTCCCAATCAAATTCCAATAATTTGGAATCTTCATAAGGAAGATGAAGCTCCCGTGCAATATCTTTTCTAAATCCTATCAAAATAATCCTGTCTCTGTCTTGTGGCGCTCCAAATTCTATAGAATTAATTAATTGCTCTGTCAAGAGATAGTCTGCCTCTATGAGTTGAGATTTTAGATGTTCGAAAAACTCACGATGTTTAGCGGTGCGATATAATCCTTTGACATTCTCAAAAAGAAAAAAATCAGGACGTGTCTCGCATATAAGCCTGACATATGTCCCGGAGAGTTTTCCATTTTCCCCCTCTTTACCTTTGTTTTTCCCGGCTACAGAAAAATCAGGACAAGGAGGTCCCCCTATGATACCTGTCAAAGCATCATTTTTAGATTGGGAGACTTGCCGCTTTAATTCGTCAAGTTCATCCGTATCTATGATTCTTGTTATATCTTCGACGTGATGGCCGAAAATAGGGGGGGGGATTCCCATTTTTGAACGGGCATACTTATATACATCATTGAAAGCCTTATGGTATTCATTAACATATACGATGTTAAAATGGCCCGACAACTCAAATCCTAAATCCAAGAAGCCAGCTCCCGAAAAGAAAGAGAAGATATTCATTTTCCTTTCCATAAGAAACAGAAGGATTTCCGGGTAGTTCTGACGGCCGACCAAGCCCTTTGCGGCTACAAGGAAACTCCTGAAATGATGTATATAAGTTATTGCTTACATAGATTGGTCTTTGTCAGCGCGAGCGCAGTTTATTTTGCAAAGTTACGATTTTTTTTTGAGACTCAGGTTATCCCCGGCAAAGTTGTGACACCGCTTTTTTCAGTCTTCTTTGCCTTTGAGCTGGCGGCGGTAGAGGAGGAGGAGGGCGGTGGCGCCGATGATGGCGAAGGGGGTGCCGATGATGGCGGGGGAGGCGAGGCCGAGGCCGTGATGGATGGCGAGGCCTCCTATCGAGGCGGAGAAGGCGTTGGAGACGTTGAAGGCTATCTGTATGCCGGCGCCTCCGAGCATCTCGCCACCTTTGGCATACCTGACGATGAGGTATTGCAGGGGACCTCCGATGCCGAAGAGGCAGGCGGGCGCGACGAAGGCGAACAGTATGCTCGGCACCTTGTAGGGGGTGCAGAAATAGAGCGCGGGCATTATGACGACGAGCGCGGCGGCGATGAGCCCGGTGACGAGGGCGGCGGGATGGCGGTCTGAGAGCCGTCCCGCCAATCCGTTGCCTATCACCATACCGAGCCCGACAATCACCATTATCCATGTCATGTCAGCGGCCGAGAAGCCTGTCACCTGTGTCATCTGCGGTTCGATATAGCTGAGCCAGCAGTAGACGGAGGCCTGCCCGAAGAAGACTCCGGCATAGATGAGCCATGCGCCGGGATGGGCGAGAAAACGGAACTGACCTTTCATGCCCGAGTCGGGGAGGGGAGCGATGTAGGGCACCCACGTGCGGATGCTGAGATAGGCTGCCAGACCACAGGCGGCGACCACGGCGAAGGCGAGGCGCCAGTCGAGGATGTTGGCGAGGAATGTGGCGAGCGGGACACCGACCACGTTGGCGATGGTCATGCCTCCCACCATCACGGCTACGGCCATGGCTTTCTTTCCGGCGGGAGCAAGACGCTCGCACACGATGGCCCCGGCTCCGAAATATGCTCCGTGGGGTAGGCCCGAGATGAAACGGGCAATCAGGAGGGTCAGGTATGTCGGGGCGAGTGTGACACAGAGGTTGCCGACGAATATGATGCCTGCGAGGAGCAGCATCACTTTCTTGAGGGGCCATCTGCGCAGCAGTATGAGCCCGGGAGCGCCGATGGCGACTCCGAGCGAGTATGCCGATATGAAATGTCCTGCCTGGACGATGTTTACACCTATGCCTCGGGCGACGTCGCCCAGTATTCCCATCATGCCGAACTCGGCGATGCCAAGTGCGAATGTAGCGATTGCAAGTGCGATGAAACTCTTTTTCATTTCTGGTCTATTGTACGGTCTATACGGTTTATTCCCTTGTGTGATATGTGATAAGTCCTGAAAGCGGTGAGGCAAGTATGGTCCCGATGATATACCCCTCGGCTTGGGCGGCTCTCTCGAGCTGCGGTCTGAAATATGCGGCTACTGACCCGGCGAAATGCACCGGGAGTGTCCGCGAACCCTCGTATGGGGCGACGTTGAGACGGAAAAAGCGTCTGAACTCCTCGACGATGAAATCGCTCATCGCGGGGTGTGACGAGTGTGAGGATATGAACAGGCACATCGAGGCAAGAAAGGCATTGGGGGATGTGCCGCGGTAGACGCGCTCGATTATCTCGGCTGTATCAAGGCGTGGATAACGCATGGCAAACGCGTCGCTTATCTCCTTTGGCATGTGCCCTTTGAGGAGCAGTCCGAGAAACCGTTTGCCCAGCGACGCCCCGCTCCCCTCGTCGCCGAGTATGTAGCCCAGCGGAGGGGTATTGGCTGTGATTGCCGTGCCGTCATACAGGCATGAATTTGAGCCGGTGCCAAGTATGCAGGCTATGCCCGTGTCGTGTCCGCACAGGGCGCGGGCCGCGCCGAGCATGTCTGACGCAATCCCTATATCCGCATTGCCGAAGCATTTGTCAAGTTCTTTCCTGACCCGTCTCACGGGTTTCTCTCCGGCGCATCCGGCGCCATAGAACAGCACTCTGTCAATCTTGTGCGCGCTCTCCATCAGCGCCGAGCCCTTGATTGAGTCGTGCAGCAGTCCGGCGGGCGAGTGTACGGCATTATATCCGCATGTGTCGATGAGGGTCACGTCGCCATTGCTGTCGCACAGCGCCCATGATGTCGAGGTGCCTCCGCTGTCGGCTATAAGTAGCATTATTTATACAGATAATATTTTTGTGATGTTTCCTTGAACCGGGCCGCGTCCTTCTGCCAGAATCCGGCCATGTCGGCGACCTTGTATGATTTTGTGAACAGCGTCCTGACCTGTGCCGAGCCGCATACCTTGTCGAACATGCCGATGCGGGCCTTTGTCGCGGCGGCAAATGCCTTGTGTGCCGGATAGAGGCGCGCAAGTTCCTGCATGACATAGAACTGTATCAGTGACAGCGGGGCAGATGCGGCATCGCGTATGTATATCTGTACTCCGCCCAGGTTCTCACCTTTGAACAGAGCGTAGAACGGCTTATAGTGTATGGGCCTGAACTCGACGCCGGGAATCCTGAGCGCTGTCAGCGCGTCGGCCAGCGCCTGGGCATCAATCCATTGCGCTCCCGTCAGGGCGAATGGCAGCGTATAACCCACGCCTATCGACACATAGTCCAGCTCGCCCATGATTCCGGTGGCGGGATACAGCAGGGCTGTCGCTGGGTAAGGGATGTGGGGCGAGGGGAGTACCCACGGCATCCCGGTCTCACCGAATGTCATGCGGCGCGTCCAGCCCTCCATCGGTATCACTGTCAGGTCGGCTTTAACGCCACCGGCCAGCATCCCCTCGCCGTTGAGCAGACGGGCAAGCTCGCCGGGCGTGAGCCCATAGAGGTATGGCACGGGATACTTGCTCACGAAACTCTCATAGCCCTTCTCGACAACGGGGCCCTCGACCTTCTCTCCGCCGAGCGGGTTAGGGCGGTCGAGCACCATGAACTCCTTGCCGTCACGGGCGGCTGCCTCCATGGCCAGTCCCATGGTGGATATGAACGTATAGCTGCGGCAACCGATGTCCTGGATGTCATAGACCAGCACGTCGACATCGCGCAGCATCTCGGGGGTGGGTTTCTTGGTGGCGCCGTGCAGCGAGTAGACCTTGACGCCGGTCTTTTTGTCTACGTCGTTGGCCACGTTAGCTCCGGCTACATGGTCGCCCCTCACGCCATGCTCGGGGGCGAACAGCGCGGTCAGCTTCACTCCGGGGGCCGAGGCGAGTATGTCGATGGTCGACCGCATGGAGTTGTCTATCCCCGTAGGATTGGTGATGAGGCCGACACGTTTACCCTTGAGGGGGGTGAAATCCTGTGCTTCAAGCACCTCGATGCCGGGTCGCACCGTGGCTTCGGCCCTGACCTCTGCGGAGGCCCGGGCATGTGTTGTCTCTGTTGTGGTAGCCGGAGTCTCTGTAGACCCGTGCGAGCAGGCCGCGAGCACGAGACCTGCCAAGAAGGTGGTGACTGTCATTGTTTTCATTCCATTATAACGGTTCAGCTCCCTTTTTTGCCGAACTCGGGATTGATTTTGAGCAGATATGTCACTCCGATGGTGGCAAGACAGCATACCATGGTCCAGATGAAGAAATTCTGATAGCCGATCTGTTCCTCAATCCATCCGGCGGCCATGCCGGGGAGCATCATGCCGAGTGCCATGAACCCCGTGCATATCGAGTAGTGGGCTGTGGCAAACTCGCCCTCGGAGAAATATATGAGATAGAGCATATAGGCGGTGAATCCGAACCCGTAGCCGAATTGCTCGATGAATACGCAGATGTTGACGGTGAGCAGCGACGGCGCCGTGGCAAAGCTCAGATAGACGAATGTAAGGCAGGTCAGCGACATGCTCCACGCCATGGGCTTGATCCAGAAAGCCAGTCCGCGCTTTGCGGCCACGATACCACCGACGATGCCTCCGAGTGTCAGGCCGATTATGCCGACGGTGCCGTAGACGATTCCGACCTCGGATGTGCTCAGGCCCAACCCTCCGGCCCCGGCAGGGTCGAGCAGGAAGGGATTTATGAGCTTGACAAGCTGCGCCTCGGGCAGACGGTAGAGCAGCATGAAGATTATCGCCGTAACGATGCCCGGCTTGGTGAAAAAGGAGGCGAAAACCTTGCCGAACTCGCGTGTTATCTCTCCGGCTCCTTTGCGCTCGGCTCCCTCAGGCCGCTCGACTCTCGGGAGAAAGGCAGAGTGATAGAGCGCAAAAACGAGAAACAGGGCCGAGAGGATGAAGAAAACCGTCTGCCATGCCATTGTCAAAGACTCCGTGCGCTCTTCTATAAGTCCGGCCACGACCACAAGCGCCCCCTGTCCGGCCACGGATGCGATGCGGTAGAAAGTCGAGCGTATTCCCACATAAAATGACTGCTGGTGCTCGTCGAGCGCAAGCATGTAGAAGCCGTCGGCTGCGATGTCGTGGGTGGCCGAGACGAAGGCCACAATCCAGAAAACACCCAATGAGAGCCGGAAGAACATCGGCGCGGGCACCGTCAGGGCTATAGCCGCGAAGGCTGCCGCCACCATCCACTGCATCACAAGAATCCAGCGCCTTTTGGTCGATATGATGTCGACAAAGGGGCTCCAGAACGGTTTGATGACCCACGGCAGATAGAGCCACCCCGTGTAGAGGGCTATGTCGGTATTTGAGATGCCGAACTTTTTATACATGATCACCGACAGAGTCATCACGGCGATATAGGGGAGTCCCTGTGCGAAATAGAGCGTGGGAACCCATGCCCACGGCGTACGTTGTTTCCGAGTCTTCTCCATCAGTACAGTCTTGTAAGTCTTGCTCCTGGATAATATCTCGCGAGTATCTCCTCGTATGCGTATCCGCGCTCGCCCATCACGGCAGCCCCTATCTGGCAGAGCCCCACGCCGTGACCCCATCCGGCTCCGCGGAGTGTGAATCCGTCTTCGGTCTTTCGGACGGTGAATGCCGAGCTGCGCAGATGGCTCTCGGAGAGTGCGCGGCGTATCATGAGCTCCTTGCCTATGGTCACCTCGCCCTTTGTACCTGTGATTCTCAGCCTCACGATGCGTCCCGAGGTGCCGCGTTCAATGGGTATGAGGCCGGTGATGTCACCGAGGTCTGTGCCGAGCCGGGTGTTGACCAGGTGTGAGATACGTGCGGTGGTATAATGTTCTTCCCAGCGGTAGAAATCGAGCTGCTCGCGGTCGTATGAGTTGAGCACCTGACCGAGTATCCTCTCTGACCTTGTGTTGCAGAACGCTTCGGGAGCCCCCTCTATCCATGCCACGGCATTCTCCTCGACGCTCAGGTCGGGAAAGTCCATCGGGTCGGTCCAGTCGCGGCGTGGCACGAGGTAGGGGTGAGGCTCGTCGTCCCAGCACGATTCGAACCGCTCGAACACCCCTCCGCAGCATTTGGAGAAGCGTGTGTCGCACAGTTTTCCGTCAGCATCGGTCAGCACCATGCCCCGTGTGTCGGCCACCGCGCTTGCCGCCGCTGTCCCTGTGGCACGTCCGATGCCCTGATAGCGCTGGCAGTGGTCATCGGCGCATACATCAAAGATGTCGTGGTCCTCATGGTCCCACCATCTTATCACCTCGCCGGATGCTTTCTTTGCCACAGGAGCCTTGAGTGTGCGGGGCGAGTTTATGCGTGCCATAAGCCATGAGCGCGATATGACGGCGTGGGCGCGCAGCAGTGCCGCGGACGATGTAGTGCTCATCTCGCTCGAAATCACGGACACGAGATAATCCTCGGCAGGGATGATGTTTATGGCCGTGAGGGCGCCGTCATGGCACACTATGCGCAGCGAGCCGTGGAAACGCTGGTTCTCCTTGCGCTCCCAGTGGAAATTTACTCCAATCGTCACCCCTTCGAGTTCGAATGTATCGCCGTCGGCGGATGTCGGGACGAATTCTATATCGTGTGAAATCTTACCGTTCCATTCCACCCCCATCCCCCCTTCGGAGAGACGCACGGTCTGATGCCCTGTCACGACAGCCTCTCCGGGAGTAGAGAAGATTCCGGTGAGTGTGAAATGTATCTCCTTGGCCGAGAGGATTCCTACGGCTACAGTTGGCTGGCTCGTCATTTCAGTTTCTCGTATATCGGGTCCATGTTGTCGCCGCTCAGGCAGACGTCATCATATATCTGCTGCACGGTTTCCGCGTTCAGCTTGTCGACATCCTCAGGGCGTGCGCAGGTGAAAAATCCGGCCATCTCGAGGGTTGCCGGGCTTATCAGCATCCCGTCCTCGCCGGTACCATAACACGCAGGTCTGTGGGCCTTGCGTGGGATTATGACCACCGAAGTGCCTTTCTTTTCCTTCCACGCCAGGATGTTTACCATCGGCTCGGGGTCGCCGGCGGGGAGCGCGGCCATGACGCGGCCGAAAAGCGGCAGCAGCTCACTGTCTTTTGTGGCGAGGATATGGATATAGGGGAATGGCGCGAGTTCCCTGACCGCCATCATCGCCGTGCTTTTGCCCTCGGGTCTCAGCGGCATCAGCATATCGCGCCTTGATGTGAAGTTATACATCAGCCTTTTGTCGACTGCCTGGAAATGCATGTGGTCGGGTGCTGACGCGCCACAGCGCGGGCCGTTGTAAAATATCGCATGGTCGGGCAACAGGCGTGTCAGCCGCGCCATGTCGTGTATATGCGGGGCTATGAGCTGGGGAGTATGCTCGCGTGCGGCTATCGTGAGGTGGAGCACGCTCAGGGGATAGGGATTGGCCAGTATGTCATAACCCTCCCAGATGATGTGCTTCTGTTCTTTCGGTCTGGCATTCTCGCAAAGGAAACATGGGCGTTCTCCGGCCAGCGCCTTGTCTATGTCGGCTGTTGCCGAAGCCTTGCGGAATGAGAGGGAGCAGGCTGATACCTCCCAGACGGTGCTGTCAATAAAGAACACCTTTTCGTCTTCGGTGGCCTTCACGAGCTTGTCGATGTTTTCCCCTAACATGGGCCAAAGTTTGATTTGCCCTGCGAAGAAATATTCGAGGGCTTCGTGTCCGAGCCGGTCGTTATTTGGTGGTGTGCTCATTGATCTGTTGTCGTTTCAGTATTTCTGCTGTGCGTAATGAATCCTTATAGAGGTTGTTGCGGTTGATGCGCTCGAGCGGCAGGGCATGGTCGGTGTTGTCCTCCCAGCGGCGGCACAGGTAGAGCGATTCATAAATCCTACCGATGCCGTAGCTGCGCGATATGGCAAGTCCCATCGCATAGTCCTCGCCATAGCATGTGTCGGGAAAACGTATCTCCCTCGCCACGGGTGTATAGAATGCCCTCGGGGCACCGAGGCCATTGATGCGCAGGGCGTTGTTGCGTCCGTTTCCGTCTGTCCACTCGGCATGGTCTATCAGTCCGGGCGGTATGGTGTTGCCGTCGAAATCTGTCAGTGTGTACGAGCCTACGACCATAGCGCACTGCTCCTCGCGGAATTTGTCCACAATCCGTGTCAGCACCGACTCGGACGAATAGAGGTCGTCGCTGTCGAGCTGGACGGCAAAGCGTCCGCACTCTTCCGAGCAGATAGCTATGTTCCAGCATCCTCCTATGCCTATGGCGGGATAGGGGATGCTTGCGGTAGACTTGACCACGAGCCTCGGGTCTTCAGCGGCAATCTCCGCAAGAATCTCCGCGGTGCCGTCGTCGCTGCGGTTGTCGACCACGATGACGTTGAAGGGGAAATCTGTAACCTGCGACAATGCCGACCGCACGGCGTCGCGGATGGTGCGGCATCGGTTGCGGACAGGGATTATGACCGATGCCTCGACCGGGAACTCTCCACGGCTGACATCTGTCTTGCGGCACTGCGAGGGTGCGAGATAGGCTCGTATGGCTTTGAGATGTTCGGTAAACACCTGTTCCATCTCTATCTGCGACGCGCGGTTGCGCGGGTCGACATAGCTGAACTGTGCCTCGCTATCCTCAGACTTGTTCTCCGGCCCGGCAGAATAGAGCGTTTCGGCGAGGTGGAACGGTCTGCCCCTGCGCATCAGCCTCAGCCGCAGGTCATACCATCCGGCTGCCTTGTAGTCGCCCCTCATCTCCGCGGCAACCTCTTTGAGGAGCGGTGTGGGCACGACTACAAGATGGCCGAAATCGAAATCGTCTCTTACCGAGCCCTCAAGGCAGTCTGTGAGAGGGTGGGGCACTGTTCCGTCGAGCCAGTCGCAATAGACCAACGGTGCCCCGGTCATTGCAGCCACCTGCTCGAGACGGCGCAGTCCACCGGGAGCCCATTTGACCTGGCGTCTGGTCAGGGGTATCACCGTCCACTCTCCCGTGGCTGCGGCGGCTATTGCAAGAATATGTGATGATGATAGCATATTGTCGTGATTTAAGTGTTGTTGTCTCCCGTCATGTCGCGTTTGCGTCGCTTGGGCCTGGGTTCCTCGGCCTGGGTAGCCTGTCCGCGTGGCACAGAGCCTATGGTGTCACCTTCGGGGTCTGTGGCAGCGAGGGTGTCGTCATCATCGACCGGGAGCATCGTCTCGGGATATACGGTGACGCGCCCCGAATACTTGACAGGCGACTGGTCAAAGAATCCGAGAATGCTCTTCATCAGTGACACTCGGGCCCTAGGCTCGCTGATTGTCTCGAAAGGGAATCCCATCACCACAACTCTGTGGGTTGCCATGGACGAGGCGGTCGCCGCTACGAAATCATTTTCCGTATAACGCAATATAGGACACCCTGCCGATGGATTGACGGGCGCGAACGATTCGGGCGACTCAACGGCATAACATTCGGCGTTGAGCTCCTGTCTGAAAGAGAATTTCAGTCCCGGCTTGAACTGTGCAAACCGTCCGCCGACCTCCTTGACACCACCTGTCGCTGTGGCATCGGCCTGACGCCACTCCACACCGAGTATCTGTCGGGCGAACCGTCCGTCATCCTGTGCCACCGACGGCATGCTCAGGGGATTGTCGAACAGGTCGGTGCCTATATAGCTGCCGCTGACCAGCAGTGAGCCTCCGGCGTCACAGAACTCGGTGAGACGCTGTTTCAGTTCGGTAGTGAACGGCTTGAACTTTGTGCGCGACGTCCCTCCGACAGTAATTTCTTTCTGTTTGCCCAGGATAAGGTCGACTATAGGTGTAGCGGGTATACGTCCTATGAAACCTCCGAGGCTGCTCGATACAAACCCATGTCCGGCACTCCGCACGGCCTCGCCGTGCATGTAGACGAAATCAAAAGTGTTTCCGGCTATTATCTCGGTCTCGTGTGTGGCCCGGCTTGAACCGTGGCCCGGGGCATCGTTGTTTATCCATTTCTCGTTGGGACGGAATTCGGTCTGCTCGCCTGTATAATGTATATCGCGGATATAGGGCACACCGTGGTCCTCGGCATAATCGAAGCCGATATTTCCATCCTCATACACTTCGGCAGGGCCCGACACGCGGGTGAATCCGTTGACTATGGTCACCATAGGGAGGTCGCCCGGCATGTCGCAGAGTGCAAGCACCTCAGACGGGAACGAGAGTCCCCCCTTGTTGGCGGCCACAACCTTGTATGAATATATGCGGCTGTCCTGTGGACGCACGGTGATATACGGGTCGTCGGTCACGGCATATTCCGTGAACACACCCGAGTCAACGCGCTCGTACACTATATAATAGTCGGCCTTGGCGGTCTTCTCAAGCGGGTCGGGTGTCTGATGCCATGACAGGTTGTAGACGCCATCCTTGCCGCTGATTGCAAAGTCTTTCACCGGGAGGGGAGTCACGACGTATGGTGTCCCCTGCACCTCGTGCAGATATTTGAGCATTCCCTTGTAGATGGCCCTGCACACGTCAAACCTGAAGGTCGGGTCGAGTCCATAGCGCATATCGGCAAAATTCTGATGGCTCATCAGTTCGATGAGCATTGCAGGGACCCTCGGTTCGCGGGCCTCGTGATATGCTTTGTCACGCAATTTGCGGCGGTTCCATCCGGGGTCGTGCAACGTCTGTATGTCGCCGACCACCTGGTCGGTGATTATCTCTGCGAGTCGCCGCGAGGTGGTGCGCGATTTGCCGTTGCCGAGCGGCGCGCCTGATGTCGCCACTATGGGCAATGTGCCTACTGTGGTGTACTGGTCTGAGGTGGTACCCGCATCCGTGTGGAATGCGAACGAAAGGTCGACGGGGATTCCGAGACCCGGCTCACCGGGAAGCGATTTTGAGCCTCCCGCCATGTAGTTCACCCACATGCCGCGCCCCTTGTAGTCGTCCTCATAGTCATCCTTGCCGTCTGTAACGGAGTAGACCGACGACGGCACTCCGGCCCACTGCATCCAGTATCTTGCTCCCTCGCACCATCTGGGATAACCGCTTGTCTCGCCTCCGCGTGCCACATTGCCCATACCGCCCCCTATGCGCACGGCATCGGCGGTGACGACCTTGTCCTCGTCATCGCTCACGTTGAGCAGCTCGACCGCCGGAGTCTCCCCTTTGGCGAACGGGAATGTGCCGAGATACACCCATGTGCCTCCGCCCATGGTCTGGTTGACCTGAAACTCCTCCTCGCCCCTCAGCGACCTCACGCGATAACGGGCATCGGTCGCGCTTTCGGGCAGGGAGGTATAGCTGACATAGACTGCATACTCCCCGGCCTCGGGGATGTCGGCGGTCCAGACGGCCTTCGAGGCCTTCGAGGCATCCTTGACGGTGGCAACCTTGCGCGCCGAGCCCATGCGGAACGGGTTGTCTGTGCCTGTCAGGATAGATTTCTTGTATCCGAATCCTGTGACACCGGCATCAGTCCAATGTTCCTTGCCGTTCTTCTCGGCATATCCTTTCTGGGCGTTGCCTCCGTCGGCATCGACCACGACCTCCACATCGGTCATGTCACGCTCGCGAGGAGTGATGACGTATGCCCCGGCATCCTCGAGCATCGGGATGAGGTAAGGCACGACGAACGCTTGCGGAAACAGGTCCTCGACCGTACCCATGAGCCTGGCCCTCTGCCATGACCACCGGTCCTCCTTGCTGTTCCAGTAACGGCCGTGACTCTGCCACAGGGCTATGACATCACCCTGCAGCCCATCGGGAGCCTCGGGCGCGTCTGTGCGCACCACAAACGGGCCCGATGTACGCGGGGGTACATTCTTGCGCACCACCTGGGTTGTCTTTGCCGTCTTTTTCTTCTTTGTCGTTTTCTTGCGTCGGGTAGCGCCGTCGGCACAGAGACATCCGGCAATGAGGATGGTGAATATTATGAACAGATAACGCTTCATAGGGACAGTTCCTCCGGATATTTCATATTATAACGCCCCGTGCCCATGTCTGAGGGGGAGGAGTTTGCAAAAATTGTCGCAATCCGGATATTTTTAGCAAAATTACACATAAATGCTGATTGCGGCAACGGTTGTCCCTTTTTTCCGGGGTATATTTTACCTCAGTTTCATCATGTCGGGCATATCGGCGAATCCGAGAGTATCATAAAACCGGTGCCCCTCGGCAGTGGATTCGAGATAAATCTTGCCGCACCCCCGGTCTCGTGCCTCGCTGATGAGGCGGCTCACGATGGCCTGTCCCACTCCCGAGTGTCTGTATGGCTCGCGGACATATATGTTCATCAGATATGCGCACCGGCCTGTGGGATTGTCGGGCGACGGTAGCTCGTCGCTGAAGCATACTCCACCGCAGCCGCACGGCTCGCCGTCAATATCGGCCACAAAGGCGAGGTGAGTCCCGTCGGGGATATGTGTGCGGTAATATCGCCTGTTCTCTACCAGCAGTCTCTTTGCGGGCTCGATGCCGAAGACATGACGTATCACCTCGGCGCGCCACATCATCAATGTCGGTATGGCCGTGACCTGTCGCAAACCTATCATCACACACCTCCCTCCTTCATCACCACGGGGAGGGCGGCCATATCGACCTTGCCGCGGCGGGAGATGGGAATATGTGCCATACGGACAAAATACTCGGGCACCATGAAATCAGTGAGTCTGTGGGTGAGCCAGCGGCGTATGTCGTGCAGCCTGCAGCCTGCGCGGGGCACGAGATAGGCTACGAGATAATGCAGCCCGCTCTCGTCGAGGAAAGCGCGGACAATCCCTCTCTCGACCTCGGGACATGTGTTGAGCACGTTCTCCACCTCCTCAGGCTCGACGCGCTTGCCGAGTATCATCACTTGCTCATCCTTGCGATGGAGGAAGGCGATATTGCCGTCGGGAAGCTCATAACCCATGTCTCCGCTTCGGTACAGCCGGGTGCCGTCTGCGAGCGTGACGAAATTCTTCTGTTCGGGAGGATTGCCGATATACCCGCGTGCCACTCCCTCGCCCGAGATACATATCTCGCCTGTGGTTCCTTTGGGCACCTCCCGCAGTCTCTTGTTGAGGATGCGCACCTCTACACCCTTGACTGCCTTGCCGACAGGATATGTCCCGTCGGCAAGCGGTTTGGCGTCATCGACGCGGAAATAGTTGGAGCATACCGTGGTCTCCGACGGCCCGTAAGTGTTGTAGATTCTTGTGCCTGAATCCTTGAGCCTGGAGATATAGCTTGCACGCAGCACATCGCCTCCGCTGATTATCAGCTTTACCGACCCGGGAATAGCGGGGAGCTTGTTCAGCTCGGCCAGCAGATATGGGAAACCGTCGATGATTGTCACGCCGTGACGGGCGGCAAAACGCATCAGGTCTTCCGCCGTTCCGTCATGGATGGCGGCGGGTGGGATGCATACCGCGGCGCCATTGAGCAGGGTCGTGAAGACCTCCTCGACGAATATGTCGAACGAGCACACCGAGTATTGCAGCATAACTTCGCCGGGCCCGGTATGGAACTCGGCTTCGAATGCCTCGGCATAGTTGACCACCGAATGGTTCTCTACCATCACACCTTTGGGTTTGCCCGATGTGCCGGACGTGAATAGGATATAGGCCGTTCCGTCAGGCTCGGACCTGTCGGGCATTTGAGCCGTCGGTTTCTGGAGGTCCCGGCAATAGTCGTCGGTGATGACTAACTCCACACCGGCAGTCTTCATCATATAGTCTATGCGCTCGCGGGGCAACGAAGGTTCGGCGGGGACATAGGCCGCACCGCTCTTGAGCACGGCAAGCATCGCCGCAATCTGTTCGGCTCCGTGGCTCATCATGATTCCGACGGTTTTGGGATGCCTGTCGGCGAATTTGGCCATTATCGCATCTGCCATGCTGTCGAGCGTGGCATAATCGAGTGTGCGTCCTTCCTCGATGACTGCAGTCGCTACGGGCCACCTCCCGGCCATTTCCCTGAAGCGTGAATATATCGTCTTTTTATACATTTTATGTAGGTCCTTTATCAATTAGAATGTCTTATCTGTCTCTTCGGTTCACATTTTTCGATCTAATTTAGTCGGGTTCCGAGATAATTGCTTTGGAATCTCGGTTAAAACCATTATTTTTGTTTCATCAAATCAAGATATGGATTACGGGCTGATATATAATCATATACTGAATATTCCGCCAGGAGTGGCATTGCGGCCGACCGGGAAGAAGTCGCATGGCTCTATGGCGTTTGTCTGTAAGCCATTTTGTCGCAGGGAGACTCTGAAACATATTTTCGGCATTGATGACAATGATACATGGTTTGATGAGGCATTCCGGCAAGTGACTGCCGGAAAAGGAATGGAGATAAGGAGAATCATGACGTTACATTCGTCATCTATGTTAGGTTTGCTTATTTTTCATTCGGTGGAATCACATCCGGTTATTGTTGCCGGGGTAAGATATGTACGCGCATTCTTTGAGGTGGAGAGCCGTGTGTTTGACTCAAATTCTTCGGTGGATGTCATGCTCGTTTCCGAGGATGGGAATACACTGTTGTTCCTTGAACTTAAATTCACGGAGTTTCTGTCTCCCTCCGCTTATTACAGGATAACAGGGAAATATCACAACCTCTATTCATCTATGGGTGACATTCTGTCTGAGTCAAATATACGTGTCGGTGATATCGAGAAGAGGAAGAAAAGAAATGGAGAGAGTGCTGTTGAGTTCAAAATATCTGGTTACGATGGTGTCCCGCAGTATTTTTGCGGTGTCAAACAGCTCATCTCCCATGCCATCGGACTGATGCAGGCACCATTGTCAGGCAATAAGACTCTGTATGACAGATATATCAGGAACCGTAATCCGAAAATCATACTTGGCACGATGCTCTATGATTCTTCTGGATTACACGCAGCCCTGAAATCATATTGTCAGAGTTACAGCAATTTATATATTTCTATCTTTTCCAAATCAACTCGGATAAAGGAATGTATAAGGACATCTTTTAATCTTTATGACTATACAGATATTGAGATATTCGACAGACCGTTGACATATCAGGCGGATATATCTGGTGCTGACGGATGTATGCCGTTTCTGCCGAAGGTAAAATCATTCTATCGGCTTTAGAGAAGGGGCGAATGGGTGGTGGGTGTGGGTGAATGGTTGCGTTTTCGGCCATTTTTAGTAACTTTGCAACTTATTCACCCGAATTGTGTAATTCAGACGGGGTGATAAATCCGTAACTTTGCGCAAAAAAATAGAGATGAAACTACCGTTACCATATTTTATTTTGCCTGTGGGGCTGCTGTGCGGCTGTGCGCATGGCCATGATGAGAAGAGTGTGACCGAGGAGGCCGATGATCACGGAAACGAGATTGTGGTCGAACCTGCTGATGCCGATAGGTTCGGTATCGTGACCGAGGCTGTCGTTCCGGCTCCGTTCGCCGAGGTGGTCAAGGTGTCGGGAGAGGTCATGCCGGCCGCTTCGGGGCGTGCCGTAGTCTCGGCCCCTACATCGGGTATCGTCACTCTCAGTCCGGGCATTACCGAAGGTGCCAATGTCAGGGCCGGACAGGCTGTGGCGTCTGTATCGGGCAGAGGTGTGACGGGTGGCGACGCGAACCAGGTAGCGCTTGCCGCCCTCAATGCAGCGAAGCGTGAGGTAGACCGTCTGAAACCGCTGCTCGACGACGGACTCGTGACACGCAAGGAGTATAACGATGCCGTAGCCGCATACGAGGCAGCGCGGGCCGCATATTCTCCGCGGGCCGCATCCGGGACTGCCCTCTCGCCGCGTGCCGGAGTCGTGACGGGTATTCTTGTCGGAGACGGCTCATATGTCGAGGCCGGAGCTCCGATAGCTGAGGTCTCGGCCACATCGCGCCTCACCCTCCGCGCGTTGCTCCCTGCATCCGAGAGCTCATTCCTCCCGCGGATAGCCGATGCCGTCATCACACCCCATTCCGGCTCACCCGTGCGCCTCAGTACGCTGGGGGGCAAGCTTGTGTCCGCCTCCGGCGCCTCGGGTGCCTCGATGCCCGGATATATACCTGTCTATTTCACTTTCGACAACTCAGCCCCCTCGATTGTGCCCGGAAGCGCGCTCGAGGTGTACCTGTCTTCGGCTGCGACTACCGACAGGCTGTCTGTCCCCGCCGAGGCGCTTTCCGAGCAGATGGGACAGATGTTCGTGTTTGTCAAGACGTCTGCCCACGGCTATGAGAAGCGACCGGTGACTACGGGACATTCTGACGGCGAGAGGGTGCTGATAACATCCGGCATATCTGAGGGCGATTCGGTCGTGACACGCGGTGCCACATTCGTGCGGCTTGCCGAACAGGCCACTGTCGTTCCCGAGGGACATTCGCACAACCATTAATATCTCCGGCGATGCTTAACAGAATCATAAGGGCCTCGCTGGCCAACCGCATGGCCGTGCTGGTCATTGCGGGGATGTTGCTGATATATGGTGTCATCGTCACCCTGCGGACCGAGGTCGACATTTTTCCCGACCTCAATGCCCCGACGGTGGTGGTGATGACCGAGGCTGCCGGGATGGCTCCCGAGGAGATTGAGAAATCCGTGACATATCCTGTCGAGACTGCGGTCAATGGAGCCGAGGGAGTGCGTCGCGTGCGCTCGTCATCGACTCCGGGCTTCTCGGTCGTCTGGGTCGAGTTTGACTGGGATACGGATGTCTATCGCGCCCGTCAGATTGTGGCCGAGAAGCTGTCGTCTCTCAACGGCACGCTTCCTCCTGGTGTCGGCGCTCCCACACTCGGGCCACAGTCGTCAATCTTAGGCGAGATACTGATAATCGGACTCACGGCCGACTCGCTCACTACGCCGGGAGAGTTGCGTACGCTGGCCGACAGCCGCATAGCACCACGTCTGCTCTCTCTGCCGGGGGTATCGAGCGTATCTGTCATCGGCGGTGAGGCCAAGGAGTATCAGATACTGCTCTGTCCGGCAAAGATGCAGCGTTGCGGTGTGTCGCTCCAGGAGGTACGCGATGCCGTGACGGGCATGAACTCAAATACCTCGGGCGGTGTCATCTACGAGCACGGCAACGAGTATCTTGTCAAGGCCGACCTGTCCGCCACATCGCTCGAAGAGATTGCCAACAGTGTCGTGGTGTCAGACTCCACGCGTCTTGTCAGGCTCTCGGACATCGCCGATGTGAGGGTAGGGGGCGAGGAGCCACGTCTGGGAGCCGCTTCTGTCTCGACCCGCGATGCCGTCCTCATCACCGTGACCAAACAGCCCGGCGCGGGCACAATATCGCTGACAGACAAGATTGAGGAGCAGCTCGCAGGGCTCGCATCCACATTCCCTGCCGACGTCACGATTGACACCGACATATTCAGGCAGGCCGATTTCATAGACCGTTCCATCTCCAACCTGCGCGAGTCGCTGTTTGTCGGGGCCATATTCGTCATCATAGTCCTCTTCTTCTTCCTGATGGATGTGCGCACCACGCTCATCTCGCTTGTCGCGTTGCCGCTGTCGATTATCGTCACGCTCATAGCCCTGCATCTCATGGGTTTGACGGTCAATACAATGAGTCTTGGCGGCATCGCCATCGCCATCGGCTCGCTGGTCGATGACGCCATTGTCGATGTCGAGAATGTGCACAAACGCTTGCGGCGCGACCGTCCGCAGGGAACCAAGGCGTTGCTCGCAACAATATTCGATGCGTCGCGCGAGGTGCGTCTGCCCATATTTAATTCGTCACTCATCATCATGGCCTCGTTCCTGCCGCTCTTCTTCCTGAGCGGTATGGAGGGACGTATGCTCCGTCCTCTCGGCATCTCGTTTGTTGTGGCATTGCTTGCATCTACGGTTGTGGCCCTGACTGTCACCCCCGTGCTGTGCTCTTTCCTGCTGGGAGGCAAGCGGGCCGAGCGCGAGCTGTCACGCGAGCCGTGGCTGTCGCGCCATCTCTCGGGATGGTATGAGAAATCTCTTTCGGGGGTCATCGCGCGTCCGCGCCCTGTGCTTGTGGGCACCGGTATCCTGTTTGCCGTATGCGTGGGGCTTTTCTTCACACTCGGACGCAGTTTCCTTCCCCCATTCAACGAGGGCTCGCTCACCATCAATGTCAGCACCCTGCCGGGTATCTCCCTCGAGGAGAGCGACAGGGTGGGACGCGAGGCCGAGCGCATCATCCTCGAGACCCCCGAAATATCAATCACCGCACGCAAGACAGGGCGTGCCGAGCTTGACGAGCACTCGCTTGGCGTGAATGTGAGCGAGATCGAGGCCCCGTACCATCTTGACGGACGCACCCGACAGGAGATGGTGGCCGACCTGCGCCACCGCCTGGCGCATCTTCCCGGCGTCAATGTCGAGGTCGGACAGCCCATCTCGCACCGCATCGACGCCATGCTCTCGGGCACGGAAGCCCAGATAGCCATAAAGCTGTTTGGCGACGACCTTTCCGAGCTCAACCGCCTCGGCAATCTCATACGCCACACGGCCTCGGAGGTGGATGGCGTGGTCGACGTGAACATCGAGCAGCAGATGGAGCGTCCCGAACTTGCAATACGTCCGCGTCGCGACATGCTGGCCTACTATGGCATCACTATGCCTGAGTTCGCCGATTTCGTGTCGGTGGCTGTGGGTGGCGAGAAGGTCTCGCTGGTCTATGAGGAGGGATTGCCCTATAACCTCACCCTGCGCATGGAGCCCTCGGCACGACAGACCGCACGGGATATAGAATCACTCCCGATAGACTCGCGCCGCGGCAAGATTCCTCTCGGTGCTGTGGCCGAGGTCGTCTCGTCGTCCGGCCCCAACTCCATCAGCCGCGAGAATGTCAACCGCCGCATAGTCATCGCGGCCAATGTCGAGGGGCGTGACCTGCGCGGTGCCGTCGACGACATACGCCGTGCCGTGGCAGACGAGGTGACGTTGCCGGAAGGGTATTATGTCACCTATGGCGGCCAGTTCGAGAGCGAGGCGTCGGCATCGCGCACGCTCGGCCTTGTCAGCATCCTCTCGCTTGTCATCATCTTCATGCTCCTCTACGGGCAATACCGCTCGGTGGGACGCTCGCTCATCATCATGCTAAACATGCCTCTTGCACTGATAGGAGGTGTCATCATATTGCGCCTCACCTCGGGCGAGCTCAATATTCCGGCCATCATAGGCTTCATATCGCTCATGGGCATAGCCACGCGCAACGGCATGCTGCTGATGTCGCACTATGACACCTTGCGCGAGGGGGGCGCCTCGCTGCGCGACACAATCCTGCGCGGCTCGGCCGACCGTCTGAACCCCATCCTTATGACGGCCCTGAGCTCGGCGCTGGCTCTGATTCCCATAGCCGTAAACGGTTCGCAGCCGGGCAATGAAATCCAATCGCCCCTCGCGGTTGTTATACTTGGGGGATTGCTCTCGTCAACCCTCCTCAACATCTACGTCGTTCCAATTATTTATTCCATCACCCAGAAGAAGAAATGAAACTAAAGACCATCACCGCCTCCTGGCTGCTTTCCGCGACGTTGGCAGCCTCCGCGACGCCGTTTGACGACGCGCTTGCCACGCTGCTGGCAAACAATCTTGCTCCGAGAGCCGAACAGCTTCGCGCCCAGGCCGGGATTGAGACGATGAAGGCCGACAATCAGCTTCCGCCACCCGAAGCCGAGTTCTCGCGCGTGTGGGGATCGAACGCCGAGGTCGGCAACAAATGGGCCCTCTCCATCAGCCAGGGGTTCGACTGGCCCGGCATCTACTCGGCACGCCGTGAGGCGGTGCGCAAGGCCCGGACAGCTTCGCAATACCTGTATGAGTCGACATTGCTCGAGGCCCGCGCCGAGGCACGTCAACTGCTCATCGACGCTATCCACAATGCCCAGCTGCTCGACATGCAGACCGAGCTGGCCGGATATGTCGACGCGATGGTCGAGATATATCGCAAGGGGGCCGAAGAGGGCACCGAGACGCGTCTTGACTATAACAAGACCGTGCTCGAACGTATTGCCGTACACCGTGAGCTGCACGCTCTTGAAGCGCAGCAAGCCGAGCTTGTGGCACAGATCACCGCATTCAACGGTGGGCTCGACCCGGCGCCGATTCTCGCCATGGCCGGAAAGGAATATCCGGCCGCTCCGGCTCTGCCGTCGGCTCCGACAGCCGATATGCTGCGTCAGCGCGATCCGGCGTATGCCGCCGCAATGGCACAGAGCGAGGCCGCACGCTCGCTGGTCAAGGTCGAGAACCGCAGCCGTTTCCCCGGATTCTCGATTGGCTATGAGCATGAGACCGAGCTTGGAGGCAATTTTGACGGTTTCTCCATCGGCATAACCCTACCCACATTCACCCGTAAGCATCAGGCCAAGGCAGCCGCTCTCGAGGCCGAAGCCGCGCTGATTGACGCCGAGATACAACTGGCCAAGGTGAGCGCCACCATGTCGGGCGACTTGCGGCGACTCACTGCCCTGCGCGAGGTCATCGATGAGTATGAGCCTGTCATCAACGACCCATCGAACATCCAGTTGCTGCGCAAGGCGTTCGAGGCGGGGCAGATTACCTATCTCACATTCATCGAGGAGTCTAACTATTTCATCTCTGCCAGGCGTGACTATATAGACATCCTGTGGGAGTATCATACCCTCCTCGCCAACCTCGCAAAATACGAGTAAGCCCATAGCCCTCTCCAACAAGCTCCACGATTGATGAAAAAATCCATATTCCTATTCCTGATTCTTGCCATGACTGTCGTTGCCTCATGCTCGGGGCCGATGTCACGGCATGATAAGGAGATAAGCCGGGCCGAAAGACTGATGCCTGCCGCCACTGACAGCGCATTGGCTATTCTGGAAGGGATAGACCCCTCAGACCTGAAGGTCGATTCCCTGCGAGCGAAATTCATTTTCCTCAAGGCTTACGGCCATATGAAGCGTAATCGTTCCATGATTGAGGACTCATTGATTACCTTTGCTCACAAATATTATCGTGGGAAGGATATAGTGAAAGACATACGGAGTGGCATCGCACTTGCATTCTATAAGTTTTGGGTTGGCGACACTCCGGGGTCAATCACAATGCTTGATTCTCTTACAAAGCTGTCGAATGTGCCCGATTCTCTAATGACAGAGGCATTGAGAATCCGAGTCTTGCTCGGTACATCCGAGTATCAAGGTCGTCAAATTATACCATTGGCAAAAAGGCTTCATATACTCGAAAACGATACGCTGAGAAAGATGGAGGCAAAGTATATGCTCTTGGCCGGATATGAGTATGCCGGAGAAATTGACTCTGCCTTATATCTCGTTAACGAGCTTATTGACTATGCCCGTAGCCGCCACTGGGATGACAAGCAGTTTCTGTTTATGGTTGGACAGGCACAGCTTCTTACTGAGTCGGGACACGATGGCGAAAGCGACAGACTTATCGATGAGATATTCAGCAAAGCAGGTCACGACAACGGTGCCGCCGATATGCTCCACTTCCAATATGCCATTAATGCTCTGAACAGAGGAAATGTGAATCTGGCGGCACATCATCTTAAGACAGCCGACAGCATTGCTGTCAGACTGAGAGGTGATGAAGACGCTTATTTCCGCAGCTATAGCAATCTGCTCCATGTCATGATTGATTTCAGGCAGACCGGACGCATAAAACTGACGCATATCAACAGACTGAACAACCGCCAGAACGAGCGCTTCAACCGCATGAAGGCGTCACAGTGGGAGTCGGAACGCGGTGCGTTGCGTCAGCAGAACCGCGCACTGACGCTGAAAGCCGAAAGCGCGCACAAAACTGTGATAATACTTATTATAAGCCTTGCGGCAATCCTAATAGCGGGCGTGAGCGCATGGCTCATCATGATGCGCCGTCAGCGCGAGCGCGAGAACGAAGAACGCATAGAGGCGTTGCAGAAGATGGTCGACGAGTACAGGTCGGCACCCGTTCAGGAACCTACGACGCCGGACTCGTCTGCGCTGCGAAGTACCATGCTCAGGCAGCTCGGCATAATCAAGATGGTTGCCGAGACACCGACCGAGCAGAATCGCGAGATGCTGCGTAAGATTTCGTCAATCGACGGCGAAACCAACGGCGAGCTTGTTGACTGGACTAAAGTCTTCGAGATGATAGACAGCCTGTACTCGGGATTCTACGGAAAACTGCACGGAGAATATGGCGAGCTTCTTTCCCCGAAGGAGGAACAGATAATCGTGCTCATGCTGGCAGGATTCTCGACAAAAGAGATTAGCGTGATAACAGGTCAGACCACCTCCACAATATATGTCCGAAAATCGTCGATACGAAAGAAGCTCGGAGTGCCCGAAAAGGAAGATATTGTGGAGTTCCTTAAAAACCGGGCCAAGGATTAAGGGCCCATTAAGAAGGCACAAGGCTTCATTAAGACTTTTAAGAGATGCAACCCCTGATTTTCAGCGGGTTGCATCTTGTGTATTAAGACTTTTATATTTGGTGTTAAAATCGTTTTGGATGTAATTTTGCATCAGAAAATCATTAAAACCTGATGTGAAATGAAGACAATAAACTACACTCTCGCGCTTCTCTTTCTGATGGTGTCATTCGCCATCGCCTCATGTTCTCCAACGAAAGGAGAGCTGCGTGACAGGAATCTTGAACAGGCGACTCTTGCCCGTCTTGACTCCGTTCCCGGCATCCAATACGTAGGCAAGTCATATGCACGTGAACTTGATGATGACAAATTCCAGGCAGTGATTATATGCTATGTCACTGATTCTGCCGGCAACCGCACTGAATATAATGCGCGTGTCACTACCAATGATGACTGCTCAGAGATTTATTCCTGGGAGGAAATGGACACACACATCCTTGGTGATATCAAACAAAAGGTGAGCGACAAGATGGAAGAAAAAGGCATCGACTTGGACGGCAGTTTGATAGATGCCCTTATTGAACTTAGAAAAAGATAAAAATTGACGCTATATGAATAAGTTTTTTACACTCTTAATGGCATTTATGGCCGTGACTGCTGTATATGGCCGCGAGATTTCAGGTAAAGTGGTCGGAGAGAACGCTGCTCCCCTCGACTATGTCAACGTAGTGTTGTACCGCGACTCGACCTATATAACTGGTACTGTCACCGACCAAGCCGGTATGTTCTCTATCCCTACCGATGTCGCCGGAAGTCTCACCGCAAAATGTTCTTTTGTCGGACATGAAACCGCCGTAGTCCCGGTCCCTGCTTCGGGCTATTTGGGGACAATCAAACTTACGCCTTCTACGGTGGAACTTGGAGAAGTGGTAGTACGCGCCACACGACCCTCAACGACGATGAAAGGAAATGCACTCGTCACCAATGTCGAGGGTAGCTCGCTTGCCATCGCAGGTACGGCAAATGACGTGCTGACACGAGTGCCGATGGTTGTGGAGAATGACGGCAAACTGGAAGTCTTCGGCAAAGGCGAGCCGACAATCTACATCAACGGTCGCAAGGTCAACGACCTTCAGGAACTATCGCAACTCAATTCCAATGACATCAAGAATGTTTCTGTAATAACCAATCCGGGAGCCTCTTATGCTGCAAATGTGAAGTCCGTGATTATTATCCGCACGAAACCTCCGAAAGGCGACGGATTCAGTGGTACTTTCCGTTCCGACAACGGTTTTCAATACTATTTCCGCACAGGTAACTCAATCGACCTGAAATACCGCACCAAAGGACTTGAAGTGTTCGCCAACTACGGCTGGTGGTATGGTAATAACCGCAATGATCGTCTTAACGACATGGCGACCACGACACCGGCAGGAAGATATAACCAGTCAATCCGCACAATATGGCGAGAGAATTACAACGATATGACAGGCAAAGTCGGCTTTTCCTTCATGTTCAATGACAGGCACAGCATCGGCGCTTATTATCAGGACCGCTGGAACCGCCACCATACAATCGGAACTATTCCGAGTGAAGTCTGGCAGAACGGAGCGTTACTTGACCGCTATAATTCTGACGTAAACAATAGATCAACGGCACTCCCGCGCCATAATGTCAACCTATACTATAACGGCATTGTCGGCAAATTCACTATCGACTTTAATGCGGATTTTCTTTGGTATAAAAACCGTGAGCTTTCATTGAATGATGAACTCAGCGAAACAGGGGATAACCGCAATGTAAGCACTGAATCGACCAACCGCAACCGAATGTTTGCCGAGAAATTAGTCGTCAGTCATCCTCTCTGGCAGGGACAGATTAGGTTTGGCGAGGAATACACTGACACGCGCACTACAAATCTTTTTACTGCAAACATCCCGGAAGTTTCCGATGCCGACAACCGTGTGGATGAAAGCAATATCGCCGCTTTTGTTGAGTTTGGGCGGCAATTCGGTCGCTTCAATGTCGGTGTCGGACTCCGCTTTGAGCATGTGAAATTTGATTATTATGAGATGGGAGAGCATCGTGACGGTCAAAGCAAGACCTATAACAATCTGTTTCCCTCGCTGAATGTCTCCACTCAGATAGGTAATGTCCGTATGGGACTGAACTATTCAGGTAAAACTGTCCGACCCGGCTACGGTCAGCTCGACGGAGCTGTCAGCTATATCAACCGCCTCACTTATGAGACCGGCAACCCCTATCTGAGGCCGACAAAGATGCAGACGGTGGAGTATATGGCACAGTGGCGCCATTTCTTCGCCCAGGTCTCCTACACATATTTCAAGGACGGCGTATATCACATCACAGAGCCTTACGGAGTTGATGGGGAGGCAACCATCATTCGCACGGCAAATCTTGACCGGCGCCATTATCTTCAGGCATTTGTCGGCGGTCAGTTCAAAGTCGGAGTATGGTCGCCTCGCGTGAATGTCGGCATGATGAAGCAGTGGCTCACGCTGCCGGTCGACGGCAAGCCTATGAAAATGAATACTCCCGGGTTTCTGTTCCAATGGCAGAACGCAATTCATCTCCCTTTCGACATCTGGCTTAATGTCGACGCACAACTGATGACACATACGTGGGACAATAATATGAAAGTCTCGAACACTCCATGGTGTGTCAATGCCAAGATTTACAAAGGATTACTCAACAATGCCTTCAGCGTCACCCTTGAGGCGAAGGACCTGTTCAACACATCCGGCAACAATGCCATGATGCACAACGATGCCGTGAAGCTTGTCCAGAATAATTTCACGCCCGGCCGTTCGGTAGTGCTCACCCTCCAGTACCGCTTCAACACTACCCGTGACCGTTACCGTGGCACCGGTGCCGGGAATTCGGAGAAATCACGTCTTTAGTATTGCGGGAATGAGGCCGGCTTATGGAAACTCAGGCCGCGGCTATCTCCAGCCGCGGCCTGATCACACAGGAAATCCGATGGCCGTGAAGCTGCGGCCTACATGGATAAGATAAGGAAGAAATGAAAAGAGTCAGTCCGTTCGGGTCACATTACGGCCAAGTCCCAGAAATGGCGTACCCGGTATGTCTCCTCGTCCGACACCGGGTCAAGGATAATCTCGATGGTGTCCTCTCTTGCGAGCCATCCGAGGGCAGCGTTTATCTCGCGGTCCGAGAACTGGGTCGTCTGGCGTATCTTGTTATAGCACCAGGCGGTGCCGTCGTTCATGAGTTGCCACAGGCGCATCGCGTTGCGGCCGATTGTCTCCGTGTTCATGTCTGTTGATTTAATATGGTTCTTGAAGTCTTTTTACGGAATCGGTTGACGAGTGCCATTATCTGGCGCCGGTAGAATATGCAGGCGAGTATGAAATATGTCCCGGCCTGAATCCACAGGGCCATATATTCGGTGCGGATGTCGTGGAGCGAGGCTCCGGTGGCGGTGATGCGCACATATCCGTTCATGCCGAATGTCGAGGGAAAAATGTATGACACATATTTCCAGAACCGTGGCATACAGGCCGCAGGCCACGAAATGCCCGACAGGAACAGCATCGGCACCGACAGGAATACAAGCAGCAGTATGCAGTCCTCACGCCGGTAGATGAATGCCGACATCACCATGGCCAGGAATATGCAGGCGAGAATGTACGGCACTGCGAAGGCAACGAAAGTGCGGTAGTCTCCAAGCTGCGGCAGTGTGAAGGCGCGTGTCACCACCGTGAACATATAGAGGGCAAGGATGATGTAGAGCATGAAATATGGGAGGGCCTTGCCGATGACGATATGCACGGGATTCTTGTAGTACGGATGGAAGGGGATGACGCTCCCCATATTCTTCTCGCGCGAGTTGCCCATCGACATACCTATGCCGAGCAGGAGTGTCTGCTGGATTATCAGCATCAGAACCGGCGGAATCAGGAATGCCGCGAATCCGCTCTGAGGATTATAGAGCGGCACATAATCATATTCGATCGGCATCCTGCTGATCTCGTCCTGACGGTCTGTGCTCCCGGCGGCATAAAAAATTACCTTGATGTCCTTGTTGACCTCGAGCGAGACATTGGTGGCAGCGAGCAGCAGGGCCTTGTAATAGAGCATGCTGCCCATGTCGCAATATATGCCCAGAGGTACCTGATGGCCCCGTGTGAGCTCCTTGGTCAGGTCGGCGGGAATATTGACAATGCCGTAAGCCTCCTGTCTCTTGAGGTATTCCTCAGCCTCGGCCATGTCGTTGCAGCGGGCTATGATATGCACGTCCGGCGTAGCATCCATCTTGCGGAGTATCTCTCGGCTCAGGGTGGAATTGTTGTCGTCGACGACAACCACGGGCACCTCGCGCACAGTCTCGTTGGTATAGACATACGAGTAGAGCAGGGGATACATGAGCGGTACGAACAGTATGAATATCAGTATGCCCTTGTCGCGTGAGATGTCGCGCACCTCATTGAACCATATCTGCATTATGTTCAGTATAGATTTCATCGCTTGTCAGGGTTTGTATCTGTATTTCAGGAACGCGGCCCGGTAGCGCGGGAACACAAGCAGCGGCAATACCGTGAAGCATACCAGCGCGGCCACCGAAGACCATACATAGATGATTGAATAACCGTTGAGGGCCTGGTTGACATATATCAGGTAATAGTGCCTGAGCGGAAACAGCCATGCCATGCCGCGCAACACCGGATCCATCGCCATGACGGGATATGTGAACCCGGCCAGCGAGAACGAGAGTATGCCCCAGAGCGAGCACAGGCACATGGAGAGCCTCAGCTGCCCTATGAAGAGACCGAACAGGAATACCCCGAAAGCCTGTGACGCAAGCACGGTGATGAGCCCGAGCAGCATCATCGGCACTATGCCGCTGTTGCAGGGATATTGCATTATCCTGTAGAAATACATGTCGCAGAACACGAACATCAAGGTAAACAGGATTGTCTGCGGCAGCAGCTTGCCGGCGAGTGCTATGGCCGACGAGTTTCCGGCCATGGCGTAGAGCTCGCGCTGTGTGCCGCTCTTCCATTCCATGCCTATGGTATATGTGGTCGAGAGCATTATCAGCAGTATGAAGATGCCCGGCACAAGTATGTTGTTGAGATACACGCCATAGTCGAGCGTCGGATTGCCGATAGGGTGAGTGTCGAGTGTGATGGGCTGTATGATGGCCATGGCACCATCCTCGGTCGCGCCTTTGGCATAGAGGGTCTCGCGTGTGAGGGCAAGTCCCGACAGTTCTGAGGCTGTGCGCAGGTCTTTCATAAGCATGGAGCCGGGTACGAAATATGCCTCGTCGGTGTAGAACGCTATCTTGGGCTGACGGTTGGAGATGGCCTTCTCTGTGGTGCCGGCAGGTATGTGGAAGAAAGCGAAAATCTCTCCACGCTGCATGGCGCTGCGCGCCTCGCTGAACGACGGATAGGACTGTATGATGTCAGTCTCCTGCAGGGCGTCTATGGTGCGCACTATGGTGCGCGAGATGTTCGTGTTGTCCTCGTCCACAATTCCCGCCGGGAGCTCTGTCGGAAGTCCCTTGTCCATGAGAGTGGTGAAGAACACCACGCACAGCACCGGGGCGAGGACCATACAGAACAGGAAGAGGGGACGGCGTGAATAGCAGTCGAGCTCCCTGCGGAAGATGGAGAATATGCGTCTCGTAACGTTCATGACGTTTCGGTTTTATCGTTCCATCACGGCCGACATGCCTCCGCGCAGCCCGGTCAGCTCAGACGGGTCGGCGGGATAGGCCTGCACCTCGAAAGTCTTGAGGTCGAACTTGTCGAGCGCCTTGGTGGCTTTCCATGTGGCGAAACTTCCCACCTCCTTGACACGGGTCACCTTCACCTTGACATCCTTGTCGAATGCGGGGACATATACCTCGGCCTCTGTCCCGACTGTCAGGCCGGGCAGCTTGTCCTCCCTGACATTGAATGTAAACCACATATCGTCAGTACGGGCCACGTTCATTATCGGAGCCCCGGAGCCCACGAGCTCGCCTGGTTCGGGGAATATCTCGGTCACCACGCCGTCGGCGCTTGCTGTCAGGACCGTCTCGCTGACGTATGACGACACCTCGCTGACGGCACCCATGGCGCGTGAGGTCTGTGCGCGTGCGGCGCTGATGTCCTCATGGCGCGAGCCGTTGACGGCCATCTCGTATTGTGCCCTTGCGGCATTCTCGGAGGCTGTCATGGCACGGTAGTTGGCCAGTGCCTCGTCGCGTTTCTGCTCGGGCATGACACCGCTCTCAAACAGCCGGTTCACACGGTTATAGGTCTTCTCGGCCACCTCACGCCCGGCTACGGCCTTCTGCCATACCTCGTATGCCGACTGTATCTGCTCGCGTCTCGCGCCTGTCGTAGCCTTCTGTTCTACAGCTTTGGCGGCATCGAGTGCGGCCTGTGCCTGGGCGAGTTTGGCATCAATGTCAGGTGCCTCGAGTATCACGAGGGTATCGCCACGGCTCACCGCATCACCCTCGGAGACACGTATCTCGAGTATGCGGGCCGGAATCTTGCTGGATACACGGTAGTCTGAAGTCTCTGCCTGTCCCTGGATGATTTCCTCAGGCTCTGGTATGCAGAGCCCTACGGCTACGACGATAGCTATTACGGCCATTATTATGGCTGAGGAGATTATTATCACGTTACGGTTTTTCTTTTTCATTGTGTCGGTATGGTTTTAATTTGGTCAGATGGTTCCTGTCGCTTTTCTCAGATATACGTATGCCAGCCTCAGGTCTATGTCGGCCGAGAGGAGATTGGTCTTGGCTGCGAGCCACGCGGTTTGTGCCTCGATGACATTGCTGACGGGGATTACCCCCTCCTTCATCCCGAGTGTGGCATATCGCAGGTTCTCGTCAGCCTCGGCCTGACTGCTCAGGGATGCGGCATAGCGTTCGTGTGCCTCGCGTACTTTCTGGCGGCTCTGCGACACCTGCAGCTCTATCTTCTCGCGCACCTCTTCCAGCTCGAGCCTTGCGCTCTCGGCCTCGGCCTTGGCGGCTTTTACCTTATATGTGCGGTCGCCCCATGTAAGGATGGGAAGATTGACAGCCACGCCGATGTTCCATGTCCCCTTGAATTTTTTCTCAAAGCTGTTGAACACCGAGGGATAGCTGGCAAAGTAGCCTCCTGTCAGGGCCACGGTAGGCATGTACTCTGCGCGGGCCAGACGTACTTTCTCGTCATATATCCTCACGGCTGTCCCGAGAGCCGACAGCTCCGGGCGGTCTTCGTATGCGTAGGGGCTGATGTCGGCACATTCATTCATGTCCGGCAGTGCGGTGGCATCCTCGTCGGCAAGTGTTATGTCAGAGTCGAGGGGGAGGCCGCAGATCTCGCACATGCGCATCTTCAGCAGTTCTATCCCGTTCTCGACCTTGATTATGGTCACGTCCGCCTCGTTCACCTTTACCTTCACGCTCAGTCCATCGGCCTTTGTGGCGAATCCGGCATCTATCATCTGCTCGACATCGCTGTCGAGTGTCCTTACAAGGTCGCGGTAGCTCTCGGCGAGCCTGAGGCGTGCGGTGAGCTGTACGATGTTCCAGTACGTCTCGTCGACATCGGCTATGAGTTCCTGATATTTCTGCTCACGTTTGTTTCCGGCTATCCTCTCGGCGTGGCGTGCGATATTGTTGTATGCACGTATCTTACCTCCCGTATAGAGGGGCTGGGTCAGCATCACGGCAGCTCCCGCCATATTGCGCGTGTCGGTGCGGAGCGCGTCGACAAGTCCCTGTCCGGCCGCGTTGAGGGCCGGAATCCCTACGGCGTCACCGAGACCCGAGAGTGTGGTCTTCTGTTCGTCGCTCAGCAATGACAGTTCCTTACCGGTGTGCATATACAGTCCCGTGGCAGAGACCTTAGGCAGATAGGCCGTGAACGCCGACTTGCGCACATAGTATGCGGCCTCCTTGCTTTTGTCGGCCATGCGCAGTTCCTTGTTGTTCTCCACCGCCATGCCGCGGCATTCCTCCAGGGTCATGACGGCTGCGGGGGATGTCTGGGTGGTCAGCGCCAGCATCAGCATCAGCATAAATTTCTTTCGATACATTTTTCCTGTTGACTTTGTTTTCCGGTGCAAAGTTCGGGACAAAATCAGCACGGTAAAAGTCGGATTGTGCGGTTCTATTGGAGTAAAGTTCGCTTTAAGGCTCCGATATGTGCGGGCGGATGGCCGAATATTGTTATATTTGCGAAGTCAAAACACCCTTTTACTCATTATGTACAGGACTACGAACGAAATCTCGGTAGAGCGTCTGCTCGAACAGGACATTCCCGAACTTGTGAGGCTGCACAAGGATATTGTCATGATAAGCAATTTCGGTGATATGGGCCTCTATGCACATCCGGCACGTCTCAAGGCCACGACAGTGCTTGTCTGCCTCAACGGAGAGCTTGACTGCAGCATCAACCTGCGTCACCGGCATATATCCGAGAACCACATGCTGGTCAATTTTGCCGGAGACATAATCCATATACACAGCATCAGTAATTTCTCGGGATATGCCATAATAATCTCCGATGACTGGCTGCAGCAGTTACAGCTCGATTTCAGGCTACGTGCCCAGAGCTACCTGAGCCTGCGCGAGAACGGCCCTATCAGTGTGCCACGCGAGGAGCTGGCATATCTCAAGCCATATCACACTCTGTTCAAGAAGAATATCGAGGAGGGGAATACGGATGTCGTGAAGGGGCTTACACTTGCCCTCGCGCATACTATAATCGTGCTGATGGAGCGTTACGGGAGCCATGATACATCCGAGACCGAGCGCAACGACAGCAGGGGAGCGCAGATTTTCGACCGCTTCATGAAGCTGCTCGGCATCTATCACGACCGCGAGCGCAGCCTGCAGTTCTATGCCGGAAAGATGTTCCTGACCCCCAAATACATATCGGGCATGATAAAGGCATATAGCGGACGCGGAGCGCTCGACTGGATAAACGAGTATGTCGTCACCGAGGCCAAGATGATGCTGAGATACACCGACATGACGGTGCAGGAGGTGGCTTATGCCCTCAATTTTCCCACCCAGTCGGCATTCGGCAAATATTTCAGGCAGCAGGTCGGCATGAGTCCCCGGCAGTACCGCCAGGAGGAATGACAGTCCCCTCCGGCCATTTATTTTTGCTATTCTGAGGGATTTTGATTAATTTTGTGGCGTTTATTCCGACAATCATCACATATACCGCATACTACTAAGAAAGCATGGTCGTATTTTTCAAGAAAGGCGCAAACACTGTTTACGCCGTCGAGACTGCCCGCAAGTTCACACCCGAGGAGGCCGAAAGGCTGACGTGGCTCTTTGACGGGGCCCAGCCTCTGGCGTCGACGTCGGTGAAAGGCGTGTTTATCGGTCCCCGCAAGGAGATGATAACCCCTTGGAGTACAAACGCAGTAGAGATTACCCAGAACATGGGGCTCGAGGGTATCACCCGTATCGAGGAGTTCACCCGCGTACCCGCCGGTACAGAGCCTGTGTTTGACAAGATGCTGTCGCGTCTCTATCCCGACGGCCTCAACTCGCGCGTGTTCACCACCTCGACAGTGGCCGCTCCCATCGAGCATATTGCCGACATCTCGGAGTATAACCTGCGCGAGGGTCTGGCCCTCTCGAAAGAGGAGGAGGACTATCTGCGCCAGCTCGCCGAGCGGCTTGGACGTCCCCTCACCGACAGCGAGGTGTTCGGCTTCTCGCAGGTCAACTCCGAGCATTGCCGTCATAAGATTTTCAACGGCTCGTTCGTGATAGACGGCGAGGAGAAGCCCATGTCGCTCTTCAAGCTCATCAAGAAGACATCGCAGGTCAACCCCGGCACACTCGTCAGCGCATACAAGGACAATGTGGCCTTTGTCGAGGGCCCTGTCGTTGACCAGTTCTATCCCACTCACCCCGAGCGTCCCGACTATTTCGAGGTACGCCCGCTCCCCACCGTGCTCTCGCTCAAGGCCGAGACACACAATTTCCCCACCACGGTCGAGCCGTTCAACGGTGCCGCGACAGGCAGTGGCGGCGAGATCCGCGACCGTCTCGGCGGAGGCCGTGCATCACTCCCTCTGGCCGGTACTGCCGTCTACATGACATCATATCCCCGTCTGGCCGAGCATCCCTGGGAGCAGAACCTGACACCCCGCCAGTGGCTCTATCAGACCCCCTCGGAGATTCTTATCAAGGCTTCGAACGGTGCGTCGGATTTCGGCAACAAATTCGGTCAGCCCCTCATCTGCGGCTCGCTGCTCACTTTCGAGCATGACGAGAACGGCAAGATGTATGCCTATGACAAGGTGATAATGCTTGCCGGAGGTGTGGGCTATGCCGCAGCCAAGGATGCCATCAAGGGTGTGCCCGAGCCCGGACAGGCTGTGGTCGTGATGGGTGGCGACAACTACCGCATCGGCATGGGCGGCGGTGCCGTCTCGTCTGTCGAGACTGGCCAGTATGCCTCAGGCATCGAGCTCAACGCCGTGCAGCGTGCCAACCCCGAGATGCAGAAGCGTGTCAGCAACGTAGTGCGCGCCCTCGCCGAGAATGACGACAATCCCATCGTGTCGATTCACGATCATGGTGCGGGCGGTCACCTCAACGCCCTCTCCGAGCTTGTCGAGGAGACCGGCGGCCTCATCGAGATCGGCTCGCTCCCCATCGGCGACAAGACCCTCTCGTCAAAGGAAATCATCGGCAACGAGAGCCAGGAGCGCATGGGCATGGTGATGAAGAAGGAGGATATCGAATATGTCAAGACCATCGCAGACCGCGAGCGCGCCCCAATGTATGTCGTAGGCGAGACCACCGGCGACCACCGTTTCGTGTTCGAGCAGCCCGACGGCATCAAGCCCATCGACCTGGGCATGTCCGACATGTTCGGCTCGTCGCCCAAGACGACCCTCACCGATACCACAATCGAGACATCATATAAGGCCGTAGAGTATCACGAGAATGAGATTGACCGCTATGTGGCCTCCGTGCTCGCCCTCGAGGCTGTCGCATCCAAGGACTGGCTCACAAACAAGGTCGACCGCTCTATTACAGGCAAGATTGCCCGTCAGCAGTGTCAGGGCGAGATTCAGCTCCCTCTGAGCGACTGCGGCGTGGTTGCCCTTGACTATACTGGCACCAAGGGCATCGCCACCTCTATCGGCCATGCTCCGCAGGTTGCCCTTATCGACTCTGCCAAGGGTTCGGTGATGGCTGTGGCCGAGGCACTGACCAATATCGTGGGCACTCCGCTTAAGAACGGCATCAAGACCCTCTCGCTGAGTGCAAACTGGATGTGGCCCTGCAAGAATCCCGGCGAGGATGCTGCCCTCTATCGCGCAGTCGAGGCTTGCAGCGATTTCGCATGCACGATCGGCGTCAATATCCCCACCGGTAAGGACTCGCTCTCGATGACCCAGAAATATGGTGCCGACAAGGTGTATGCCCCCGGCACCGTCATCATCTCGGCCGCCGGTGAGGTCACAGATGTGCGCAAGACCCTCTCGCCCGTGATGCAGAAGAAGGCATCCGAGCTTATCTATATTGATTTCTCGTCGTGCCCGATGCTGCTCGGCGGCTCGGCCTTCGCGCAGATGATGGGCCGTCTGGGCGACCAGGCTCCCACAGTCGTGGATCCCTATAAGTTTGTCGCAGCCTTCGAGGCCGTGCAGACCCTGGTGAAGAAGAACCTGCTGCTCGCCGCACACGACGTGTCGGCCGGAGGTCTTGTCACCACACTGCTCGAGATGGCCTTCGCCAACACCACGGGTGGCGTAGAGCTTGACACCGCTGCGTTTGAGGAGAAGGATCTTGTAAATATACTCTTTGCCGAGAATCCTGCCCTCGTGGCACAGGTAGATGCGAAGAAGGTCGCCAAGGTCGACGAGATTCTCACCGCAGCCGGAGTGAAATTCTTCCACATCGGAGCCCCCTCCGAAGAGCGCACTCTCGTCATCAATCACGAGGGAACACAGCGCCTGCTTGGCATAGACCATCTGCGTGACGTGTGGATGCACACCTCGTATCTGCTCGATACCCTGCAGAGCGGCGGGAAATGCGCCGCCGAGCGTTATGAGAACTATAAGAAGCAGCCTATTCGCTACCGCATGCCCTCGGGCTTCGACGGCAAGCTGGCATCGCGCGGCATAGCACTGAGCCGCAAGGGCCATGGCGACCGCGTCAAGGCCGCCATCATCCGCGAGAAGGGTGTCAACGGCGACCGCGAGATGGCTTATTCGCTCTATCTCGCCGGATTCGATGTCAAGGACGTGCACATGACCGACCTCATGAGCGGCCGCGAGACCCTCGATGATGTCAACATGATTGTGTTCTGCGGCGGCTTCTCCAACTCTGACGTACTCGGTTCGGCCAAGGGCTGGGCATCGGGTTTCAGGTATAACGACAATGCCCGCACCGCCCTCGAGCGCTTCTACAAGCGCGAGGATACCCTCTCGCTGGGTATCTGCAACGGCTGTCAGCTCATGATCGAGCTCAACCTCATCAATCCTGACCACGAGAAGAAGACCCGCATGATGCACAATGACTCGCACAAGTTCGAGTCGCAGTTCCTCGGGCTTACCATCCCGGCCAACCCATCGGTGATGCTCGGGTCGCTCGCCGGAAGCAAGCTCGGCATCTGGGTGGCCCACGGCGAGGGCAAGTTCAACCTGCCTCTGCCGCTCGACCGCTACAATGTTGTGGCCAAGTACAGCTATAACGCATATCCGGCCAATCCCAACGGCTCGCGCAGCGGCGTGGCGGGCATCTGCTCGGACGACGGACGCCACCTGGCCATGATGCCCCACCTCGAGAGGGCCATCTTCCCCTGGCAGTGCGGCTACTATCCCGCATCGCGTCATACCGACGAGGTGACCCCCTGGATAGATGCCTTCATCAATGCACGCAAGTGGGTTGAGGCCAAGCTCTCTTCACATTAATTCACACGGCAAGTTTACGGAATTTTACTGAAATTTTGTAAATTTGCCGTAACTTTTTCAAGACATTTCTTACCGGAATAAATCTATTAAACCCTAAACTGATATGAGTCTTAACATCATCGTGCTCGCCAAGCAGGTGCCCGACACCCGCAATGTGGGCAAAGATGCCATGAAAGAAGACGGCACCATCAACCGCGCAGCGCTCCCCGCCATCTTCAATCCCGAGGATCTCAACGCGCTCGAGCAGGCGCTCCGCATCAAGGATGCCAATCCCGGCTCGACCGTCACTCTTCTCACCATGGGTCTCCCGCGAGCCTCCGAGATTATCCGCGAGGCCATTTACCGCGGAGCCGACACAGGCATTGTCCTCACTGACCGCGCCCTGGGAGGTGCCGATACACTGGCCACATCATACTCTCTGGCACAGGCCGTCAAGAAATTCGGCAAATTCGACATCATCCTCGGCGGACGCCAGGCCATCGACGGCGACACCGCTCAGGTTGGCCCGCAGATAGCCGAGAAGCTGGGCATACCCCAGGTCACATACGCCGAGGAGATAATTGACCTCAAGGACGGATATGTCACCGTCAAACGACGTCTTGAGAACGGTGTCGAGACTGTCAAGGCCCCGCTGCCTTGTGTCGTCACCGTCAACGGCTCGGCCGCTCCCTGCCGCCCCCGCAACGCCATGAGGGTACAGAAATACAAGTATGCCGCATCGCCCACAGAGGCCGACAAGCTCTCTGACCAGCGCAAGGAGCTGCTTGAGAAGCGTCCCTATCTCAAGCTCCAGGAGTGGAGTGCGGCATATGTCGACGCGGATCCCGCTCAGATAGGTCTGCCCGGCTCGCCCACCAAGGTCAAGGCAATCGAGAACGTGGTGTTCACTGCCAAGGAGAGCCGCGTGCTCGACGACAGCGACGCACAGATCGAAGAACTCGTCAAAGAACTCATCACTAACCACACCATCGGATAAGCACATCAGCCATGGACCAGAACAACATTATCGTATATCTCGAAAACGAAGATGGCCGTGTGGCCGACGTGAGCCTTGAGCTCCTTACAAAAGGCCGTGTGCTCGCCGACCGTCTCGACGTCAAGCTCGAAGCTGTTGCCGTAGGCGACAAGCTCGACAATATCGACGCCCAGGTGTTCCCCTACGGTGTCGACCGTCTCTACAAGGTCGAGGACAAGCGTCTCTCGCCCTACACCTCCAATCCCCACGCCGCTGTGCTCATCAACCTGTTCCGCGAGATCAAGCCACAGGCTTGCCTCATGGGCGCCACCTGCATAGGTCGTGACCTTGGTCCCCGTGTCAGCTCGTGTCTCCACAGCGGCCTCACCGCCGACTGTACCGCCCTTGAGATCGGTGACCACACTGACCCCAAGACAGGCAAGGAGTACAAGGACCTGCTGCTGCAGATACGCCCGGCATTCGGCGGCAACATCGTGGCTACCATCGTCAACCCCGAGTGCCGCCCGCAGATGGCAACCGTGCGCGAGGGCGTGATGAAGAAGCAGATTCTCAATCCCGAGTACAAGGGTGAGGTCATCAACCTCGATCCCGCAAAATATGTCAAGGACACCGATTTCGTAGTCGAGATTATCGACCGCCATATCGAGAAATCGAAAATCAACATCAAGAATGCCTCAATCATTGTGGCAGGCGGCTATGGGGTGGGCTCGAAAGAGAATTTCCAGCTCCTCCACGACCTGGCCGACACCCTCGGTGCCGAGGTCGGCGCATCGCGTGCCGCTGTCGATGCCGGATTCACCGAACATGCGCGCCAGATCGGCCAGACAGGTGTCACCGTGCGTCCCAAGCTCTACATAGCCTGCGGCATCTCCGGCCAGATACAGCATATCGCCGGTATGCAGGAGAGCTCGATAATCATTTCGGTCAACAACGACCCCAACGCCCCCATCAACACCATCGCCGATTACGTGATTAACGGCAACATCGAGGACGTGGTGCCCAAGCTGATCAAGTACTACAAGAAAAATTCCAAATAATACCATTCAACAGCTCATCCAATGGCTAATTTCTATACAGACAATCCCGACCTCAGGCATCACCTGACCCATCCGCTGATGGAGAAGATTGTCGCCCTCAAAGAGCGCGATTATACCGACGCTGACAAATTTGACTATGCTCCCCTCGACTATGCCGACGCCCAGGACTCGTACGACCGCGTGCTGCAGATTGTAGGCGAGATTTGCGGCGACATCATCGCCCCCAACGCCGAGGACGTAGACCATCAGGGCCCCCGCGTAGAGAACAACCGCGTCATCTATGCCGACAAGACCAAGGAGAACCTTGACGCCTGCCGCAAGGCCGGACTCATGGGCATGGCGATGCCCCGCCGCTTCGGTGGCCTCAACTTCCCCATCACCCCCTATATCATGGCTGCCGACATCGTGAGCCGTGCCGATACGGGATTCGAGAACCTCTGGGGTCTGCAGGACTGCGCCGAGACCATCTACGAGTTTGCCAACGAGGAGCAGAAGGCCCGCTTCATCCCCCGTGTCTGCAAGGGCGAGACCATGTCGATGGACCTCACCGAGCCCGATGCCGGTTCAGACCTGCAGAGCGTTATGCTCAAGGCAACCGAGCAGCCCGACGGCACATGGCGCCTCAACGGTGTGAAGCGATTCATCACCAACGGCGACTCTGACATCCACCTGGTGCTGGCCCGTTCGGAGGCAGGGACTAAGGATGGCCGCGGCCTCTCGATGTTCATCTATGACAAGAACGACGGCGGTGTCAACGTGCGCCGCATCGAGAACAAGATGGGTATCAAGGGTTCGCCTACCTGCGAGCTCACATACAAGAACGCCCGCGCAGAGCTTTGCGGCTCGCGCCGTCTCGGCCTCATCAAGTATGTGATGGCCCTGATGAACGGAGCCCGCCTCGGTATCGCCGCACAGAGTGTCGGCGTCAGCGAGCTCGCATACCGCGAGGCTCTCTCGTATGCCCGCGACCGCAAGCAGTTCGGCAAGGCCATCATCGAGTTCCCCGCAGTCTACGAGATGCTTTCGGTGATGAAGGCCAAGCTCGACGCATCGCGCTCGCTCCTCTACGAGTGCGCACGCTATGTCGACATCTACAAGATTTATGACGACATCGCCAAGGAGCGCACCCTCACACCCGACGAGCGCAAGGAGTCGAAATACTACTCGCGCCTCGCAGATGCCCTCACACCTATGGCCAAGGGCATGGGTTCGGAATATTGCAACCAGAACGCCTACGACTGCATCCAGATTCACGGCGGCTCGGGCTTCATGAAGGATTACGCCTGCGAGCGCCTCTATCGCGATGCCCGCATCACCTCAATCTACGAGGGCACCACACAGCTTCAGGTTGTCGCAGCCATCCGCCACGTTACCACAGGCACTTACCTCAACCTCATCCACACATATCAGGAGGCTGAGGTACGCCCCGAGCTCCAGGCCCTCAAAGACCGTCTGGCCGTGCTCACCGAGCGCTATGCCAAGGCTGTCGAGAAGGTCACCTCGGTCGACGACCAGGCATACGGCGACTTCATGGCACGCCGTCTCGTCGAGATGGCCGGAGTCATCGTCATGAGCTACCTGCTCCTCTCAGACGCCAACCGCAACGAGAGTTTCAACCGCTCGGCCGAGATTTATGCAAATCTTGCCGAGGCCGAGGTTTCAAAGCACGCCTCATTCATCGACACCTTCAACCCCGACGAGGTGAACATCTACAAAGTAGATTAATCCCGTCCCTCCCCATACACCACCGCCCCGCAACCACGCAGGGCGGTGGTTTTTTTATATATCCCTGCCCTGCACATATGTCTTTGGAGCTGCGTCCGTTAGGACGCAGATTTACCAGTAACCGGGTACGCCGGAGCTCTGCGGAGGCGTGCCCGGTAGTAGTGGAAAGGTATGTGGCGTCCGCGAGGACGCCGATTTAGAGACATGTCGTCGTGTGCCGTAAATCGGCGTCCTGTCGGACGCCTGTGGGGATGGGGCTATCTCCGGGCACGCCTCCGCAGAGCTCCGGCGTACCCGGTTACTGATAAATCGGTGTCCTGACGGACACCTGCATGACGTGTGGCTAATGAGGCCCGGCAGGGCCGATGTCATGACTAACCGGTGGTGACCGCAGGGCACCCCCGGGAGACCTGTCCCCCCAAGCTGAGCCCCGACAGGGGCGATGTCATCTATGCGACAAATCGGAGGAGCCGCACACGTGGCGTTGGAGTTGCGTCCTGTCGGACGCGTTGACTGAGGCCGAAGGTGTGGTGTCTCGGAGGGCCAGAGGCCCGGGGATTATCAGGAAGCCCACACGCAGTGTGGGGGGCGAGGGTGATGTGGTTATAAGTACGATATTATGGTAACTAAGACATGGCCTCTCCGACGTCCGGGCGTCAGGCCGATACTGCCTCGACAGGATGCGCCCTGCGGATGCAGGGCACCGTCTTAATAGCCTATGGGCTTGTCCATAGGTCAGCCGTCGCGATATAATCCTGCGGCCCCAGCATGGGGAGCGCGGCACTGTGGCAGAGGTGCCCGGACACCCTGCGGGAGCCCGAATGGATGGGTGAATGCCAGTACCTATGGGCAAGCCCATAGGCTATTGAGGCTGCGCCCGCCTCCGCGGGGCTGGATACGATTTGAGCGTAAGTCTTCTTTTCTCAGATACCTCTCGCGCTCCGATGTCGTGAGGAAATTATCCTCCCGCCGACGTATCGAATGTCCAGGTACCGTCCATTTGGGTGAGGGAGGTGTATCTATGATTTAAAATATGTTAATTGTAGGCCGTGGAGTGAACTTATTCCAGCACGGAGTGTTTTGAAGATATACTACAAATCTTCTTTCAAAAATGTCTACTTATTTTCCTGAATTTCACATTATCTTAGACTCGGCATCCAATTTTGTCTCTTATTTCTTCTTCAGCGCCTGGAGCGTATCTAGCAGCGAGACTCAGGTCGAGTCTGACAATGATGCAGCAGTAATCAGCGAGATCTATTATTGATTCTCGCGGCTATCGACCGAATTGCGGCGCCCGGACATCCCCCGGGCGCCGCTGTGTCATGCTATATGTCATTAAAAATCCCGGCAAGACATCGTGTGTCTTACCGGGATTCGTTATCTTGGTGAGTCCGGGAGATTAGCCCTTGATGGCTGCTACGCCGGGGAGGACTTTACCCTCGATGGCTTCGAGGAGGGCACCGCCGCCGGTCGATACGTAGCTCACCTTGTCGGCGAGGCCGAACTTGTTGATGCAGGCTACGGAGTCGCCGCCGCCTACGAGCGAGAAGGCGCCGTTTGCGGTTGCCTCGACGATGGCGTCGGCGATTGCACGCGAGCCACCGGTGAAGTTGTCGAACTCAAACACGCCGGCGGGACCGTTCCAGAGGATGGTCTTGGCGGGGAGGATGGCTGCCTTGAATGCCTCGCGGGTCTCGGGACCTGCGTCGAGACCTTCCCACTCGGCGGGAATCTCGCCCGACTTTACAACCATTGTGTTGCAGTCGTTCTTGAAATCGTCGCCGGCCACGCAGTCTGTGCCGAGCACGAGGTTCACGCCCTTCTGCTTGGCCTTCTCGATGATGTCGAGGGCGAGCTGGAGCTTGTCCTCCTCGCAGATGCTCTTGCCTACGTTGCCGCCGAGAGCCTTGGCGAAGGTGTATGTCATGCCGCCGCAGAGGATGAGGTTGTCAACCTTGTCCATGAGGTTCTCGATGATGCCGATCTTGGTCGATACCTTCGAGCCACCCATGATGGCGGTGAAGGGGCGCTTGATGTCAGAGAGGATGTTGTCGACGGCCTTGACCTCTTTCTCCATGAGGTAGCCGAGCATCTTGGCGTCGGCGGGGAAATAGTCGGCGATGACGGCGGTCGATGCGTGACGGCGGTGTGCGGTGCCGAATGCGTCGTTCACATATACGTCGGCATACGAGGCGAGTTTCTTTGCAAACTCCTTCTGCTTCTCTTTCATCTCCTTCTTGGCAGCGTCATAGGCGGGATCTTCCTTGTCGATGCCTACGGGCTTGCCCTCTTCCTCGGGGTGGAAGCGGAGGTTCTCGAGCAGGAGTACCTGACCGGGCTTCAGGACTGCGGCCTGTACGCCGGCGTCGGCGCAGTCGGCTGCGAACTCTACCTCGGTGCCGAGAGCCTTGGCCACGGCGTCCTTGATCTGGGCGAGAGACATCTTGGGGTTAACCTTGCCTTTGGGCTTGCCCATGTGGCTCATGATGATGAGGCTGCCGCCGTCGGCGAGAATCTTCTTGAGGGTGGGGAGGGCACCGCGGATGCGGGTGTCATCGGTGATGTTGCCGTTCTCGTCGAGGGGCACATTGAAGTCCACGCGGACAATGGCCTTCTTGCCTTTGAAATTGTACTGGTCGATTGTCATTGATGATGATATTTTGAGAGTGTCTTTTCAGATTGCAAAATTAAGGAAAAATTTCATTAATCCGTACAATCGGGGCACAAATTTCATCGCTATTCATTCTTTTCTTTTGGCAGGAATGCCCGCAGCAGCAGATAACCGCCGACTCCGGCCACCAGCGACCCAACGATGATGCCGAGTTTGGAGAGGTTGAGCAAGACGGCCGACGTACTGCCGAAGGTGAGGTCTGCGATGAAGAGCGAGACTGTGAACCCGATGCCGCCGAGCATCGAGACCGCGGCTATCATACGCCAGTCGGTACCTGACGGCATGGGGGCGAGCCCGGTCTTGACGGTGAGCCATGAGAATGTGAATATACCCACAAACTTGCCCACAACAAGACCGAGGATTATGGCCAGGCTGATGCCGCCGAACACCGAGGCGATGTCGAATCCGCCCAGGAAGATGCCAGCGTTGGCAAAAGCGAAGAGGGGGATGATGAGGTAGTCGGTGAGGGGGTGCAACTGGTCTTCCATATCCTGGAGGGGTGAGATGACGCGGTCTGACGCCGACTCGATTTCCTTGAGCCAGTCGAGCTGTTCGTGACTCAGCATGGCGCGTGCCTCGAGGCCGATGTCGTCAGTCTCGCGGAAATTGCGTATGGTGTCGCGTATCACCTTGATATATTTCTCAGGGGCATAGACCGGGGTCGCAGGGACTGTCAGTGCCACAAGCACTCCGGCTATGGTCGGGTGGATGCCCGAGTTGAGCACCAGGAACCACACGACACCTCCGACGATGAAATAGAACATCTTGGTCTGTATCTTCAGCCACGCACCACCTGCGAGCAGCACAAGCAGTCCGATGGCGGCGTATGCGAGATAAGACGCCTCGATATGGCCAGAATAGAATGCGGCAATGACGATGATGCCGCCGATGTCATCGACCACGGCGAGGGTGGTGAGGAAAATCTTGAGCGAGACGGGCACACGGCTGCCGAGCATGGCGATGATGCCGAGGGAGAAGGCAATGTCGGTGGCCATGGGGATGGCCGCGCCTCCGGCATAGTCTGTGCCGCGCGACATGAGCCAGAATATCCCGACGGGCACGGCCATGCCGCCGATTGCCGCCATGATGGGAAGCAGGGCCTGACGGAATGACGAGAGTTCGCCCACAAGCACCTCGCGCTTGATCTCAAGCCCGATGTTGAAGAAGAAGATGGCCATAAGGGCATCGTTGATGAACTGAATCACCGTCATCGGATGCCCGGCGTGCGAGAGGACGTTGAAACTCCCTATCTGCAGGCGCATTTCCTGTGTCCAAAAATCGTTGTAGAGTGTGTTGAGGCCCGGGATATTGGCCACAATCAGTGCCAGAACGGTGGCACACATCAGCACGTTGCCGCCGGTGGCATGGTGCGACAGCGCGCGCCGTGCGGCAAAGAATATCGAGCGTGAGGCGGGTGATGACATAATTGACTTGCGGATTGTTGGTTGAACCATTCAGGATTCTAACAATCCGCAAGTCATGTTTGTTTTGTTACAGTAGGAGATGTGGCAGAGGTGTCAGCGCTGTGCGCTCTCGTTTCCGCGGATATATATCAGGCCGGGTTCCCTGAAGGTGATGGGCAATCCCATGGTGATCGGAGCTTTGCGCGGTGTGCAATATCTGACGCGGAATCTCGGCAGCTCGCTCACCAGCCTCATGGCCTCGTTGTTGGCGGCCTCATTCTTGCTTCCCTTCACTATGCGGGGGTCGGTGACTGTGCCGTCGGGCTGTACCTTGAATGTCACCACGACCCTCTCGGTTCCCTTATATCCCTCGGGCACGCGGATGTTGGCCTCAAGCCACTCCTTGAGCTTGCCGTTACCTCCCGGAAACTCGCAGATGGGGTCGTAGTTGATAAACAGATTCTTGGTCTCCTCATGTACCTTTGATTTCAGTTGCGCAAGTGTCTCGGGCGATACGGTGATGAAGACGGCGCGGTTTCCGTACGTGTCGTCCTTTATTTCGATTTTGAGGATTGAGTCGGGCATGACCATCCCGGCGCCTGCTTCTGCAATCCATTCGTCATTGAAATAGTAGAAGACGGGTCTGGTATCCGCTTCGGTCAGCGGGAACTGAATCATGCGGGCTGTGGTGTCATCCGCGCACCTCTGTTGCGCCAGCGCAAGCCCGGACTGCGTGAGCAGTAGAGCGGCAATCAGGAAACTCTTCATAATCGTGATATTTTAGGTTTACCGATGGCAAATATAATGAAATTTTTTTAGTTTGCCGGGAAAATCATAAAATATTTTTATTTCAGGATTCCCGAGGCTGCGCTTCCCGATACTCCCGGCTCGTCATCTCTCTTGACCTTCTTGCCGAATCCGAAGGTATATGTTGCCGAAAGCTGTATCATGGCATGGCTTGAGCCGTCGTATGTCTGCCTGAATGTGTCATAATACCGGCTCTGCATCTCCTGCCGGTTGCTGCGCCAGTTCCAGCGCGTGAGGTTGAATAGGTCGCCCCTCAGGTTCCAGTCATCATTCGACCATCCGACGGTCACATACCAGTCGCTTTTGTCCTTGCGCCATATCCCGTTCATGCATCCGTCAGGAGCGGCGTTGGCAGATACATAGGTCAGGGTGAAATTCCACCTGTCGAGATAGTATCTCACACGGGCGTACCAGTCGATATAGGAACGGTCGACATCATAGGGGGCGCCGTTGTGATTGAGGACCTGTCCTACCTGTCCGCTGAACACGAGCTTACGGGCGAGGAATCTCAGTGTCCACGACATGCCGTACTTGCCTTGCGCGAAGGTTCCCATCGGTTGCTTTATCGTGCGGAGGATTCCTGTTGGAGAGGCCTCATAGTCGTAAGCATACCTGTCGCCGACAATCCAAGCCCATGCATAGGCGCTGAGGCTGTGGTTGTTGTCGGGGAGCCATGTGTATCTGAAATCTATGTCATAACTCTTTGACGGCACGAGGTTCGGATTGCCTGTATAGCGCATCAGCGGCGTGGACTGTATGATGTTTGCGCTCTTGTAGGCGGCCGACGGTTCCCATGAGCTGTAATGGAATGTCGTGGAGAGGGAATGGGTCTCGCGGAATCCATATTGGAGCGAGAGGTCGAACCAAGGCGAGGAGGGGTGGTCGACCATATCGCCGAACTGCAGCCTGTCCCAGTCCCAGCCGAACCCGGTCAGGCCATAGAAATTCCCGATGCTCACGTTATAGGATGCTCCAATGCCTGTCTGATGTGATTTTGCCTTGTCGAGCGAGGCTGCCGTGCCGCCATAGCGTGTGCGGTTATACTCATACGAGAACCGTCCGAAGCATAGCAAGCTGCCATACTTGCCGAAATCGTGACTGTATTTCAGCTCGGCTGTGACCTGGTTTGTGTTGTCTGTGGCTCCGTTCAGCAGCGGGGAATATCCCGTCTCGAGATAGGATGAGTTTTGCGACGTATGCGAGTAGGTGTATGACGGAGTGAAGGTTATGGAGTTGTTTTTGGTGACGGCAAAGAAATAGTAGCCGTTGTACGACAGGAATCTCGAGTTGTTGCGCAGCGCCGACTCATATTGCGAGGCCGGGAACAGGTCGGGCAGATAGAAGACCGAACCGCTCCGGTCGGAGTGTGGACGACGGTCTATGTTGCCTTTGATTTGCGAGGAGGCCTGTATCTTTTCAGAGTTGTAGGTGGCCTTGAATGTGGCGAAATACTGTTGGCGCGTTTCCTTTGATGACGTGGTGTTTGAATACCTGTCAAATATCCTCATGCTCCCGTCATCCTGAGGCAGGCGGTATCTTTCAGTCAGCTCCTCCCCATAATGGTTACTGTTCAGTCCCCAGCCGTAACCCATCAGGTCGTAGGTCATTTTCTTGTACTGTACCCTCACATTGCCGAGCAATTGGCCCGAGTAGTTAATCAGCTGGCCGAGACCGAATCCCTTGACATATCCGCCGTATTCATATTTGGCCATGATGTAGTTGACCACAAACTGGTTGCCTTGCAGACGAGGGTCGGAGGGGAATTCATAATATTCGACCTTCCTGACGTCAGACATGCGCATAGCTTTCAGGTCTTCCTGTGTGGCAGGGATAAAGTCAATGAACACCGCAACCTTTTTGCCCGAGTTGGTCTCTATTGTTCCGCTTTGCGATACCTTGAGCTGTGGTACTCCCATCTGGTCGATGAGGTCTGCCCCGGACTGTGACGCGCTTTTCTGTCTCGATGTCGGCAGATATGTCGTCTTTTTCGCATCTGTGCTCTGCAATATGGCTTCTACAACGACTTCGTCAAGTTGCGTTGCCGGGATGGAGTCTGTCTCCTCTGCCAAGGCAGGGGTAAATGACGGCAAAAGCAGAAGCGATGAAACGAATGTGAGGAATTTCATTGTCGGAGATATGGTTGAATGACAAATATCTCGCAAAGATAGTGAAATTCTTATAAAACCAAGTATATATCAAATAGACTTTTACGAAAGTCCAATCCAATTATATATAAGGTAAGTCTGGAATCAGATAGGAACAGACCCGTAGTCAGACAACCTGCGGGTAGAACGCTTTATCAGGTTGCCATCCCTGTCGGTATATGTCCGTACGACCACATATTCTCCGGGACAGTTCTGAATCGGAAGGATTTGCTGCCTGAGATGCACCTCTACACCTCCGTCAGTTGCTCCGACACAGATATTCCAGTCTTTACTGACATCAATCCCTGAACCATAGAAGATGGCTTCGGTCGTAGGATATTCTATGAATCTATGGTCTCCCCATGAGGCCGGTTTCTCTGCTGCACTCAGATGGGTTGACAAAAAAACTGATAATACAAGTGTTGAAATCGCGATTTTCATTTTCCGGGTTGTTGGGTATGGAGTTATTGTGGTGAATCGGTTATTTAGTAAACCTCAAGATTCTATGAATTATAACAATTCTTATGGTTTGATTGTTTTATGATAGGATGGAGCTCTGGGCTTTTTTGTACTAAGGATGATTTTGCTTATCTTTGTCTCACTATCAAAAAACGAGTTCCGATATGAAGAAATTTTTGCTTATGTTCCTGGCATCATTTCTGGTTTTTCCGGCTATTGCCGCGAATGTTGTCAAGACAACCCTCCCTTATGTGGTGCGCAACCAGACCGACACGTTGCGCCTTGACCGTTATGAGCTTCCCGACGGCCCGAAGGACAGGCCCGTCGTTCTGTTTGCCTTTGGTGGAGGTTTCAGGGGTGGAGTGCGTGACGATGCGAGGTATCTGCCTTATTTTGAGTTTCTTGCCGAGCATGGCTATGTCGTCGCATCTATTGACTACCGTACCACGCTCTCGTCATTTGACCCGGCATCGGGGGCTACAGGGTTTGTGTCGGCTCTCGAGGGTGCGGTCAGTGCGGCGGTCGAGGATTTCCTGACCGCCACGGCCTATATAGCCGCCAATGCCGGGGAGTGGGGGATAGACCCCTCGCGGATAGTCGCATCCGGCTCGAGCGCCGGAGCTATCACTGCCCTGCAGTGCGAGTATCTTTTCTCGACAGGCTCACAGGCCGTCGCCATGTTCCCGGATGGATTCAATTATGCCGGGACGGTGACCTTTGCCGGTGCAGTATGCGCCCCTGAGGCACCTATGTGGAACAGGGAGCGCACATGTCCGATGATGCTCTTTCACGGGGATGCCGACTCGACGGTGCCTTTCAGCTCGGTTACTGCCAGAGGGATGGGGCTCTATGGCTCTGAGGTCATCAGCGACAGCCTCACGGCTGTCCGAGCTCCTCACGAACTGTATGTGATATGTGGCTCAGACCACTCGGTGGCCATCTCGCCTATGGAACATAATCTTTATGACATCCTCGCTTTTCTGCGCGAGTTTATCGACGGCCGTGCCGACCGCATCACGGTGACCCGTCAGTCTGTGCCTGGTGCTCCCGCTGACTACAAGACAGATTTCACCCTCTCCGATTTCCTCCGCTCCAATATGGGAGAGTGATCACGCCCTGTATGTGATTAGTGGACCTCTATTCTTTGCTTCTCCATAAAAAATAAGCCCACCTTGAGATTGGTGGGCGTGCGAATTTGTTTTAATTTTTCCGTTTACAATTCTATTGTCCATTTGTCGCTGGCTTTCCAGGCGGGGAAGCGGTGACGACCCTCGTCAATCTGTTTGCGGTCGAGCAGGGTGTACAGATGGCCATTGCGGCGTGTCTCCTGGATTGCTATACCGAGATTGTCGTATATCGCCGAGTCGGAGTGCTCGTATTCGCCATACTCGTCGGTGCCTGTGCGGTTGCACCCGACGGTATATGTCTGGTTCTCAACGGCGCGGGCTGCAAGCAGCAGCTTGTATTGTGCGATGCGCGAGTGGGGCCAGTTTGACGGGACGAGCAGTACGTCGTAATTATGCTCCGGGGTATTGCGGCACCATACAGGGAACCGCAGGTCAAAGCACACGATGAGTGAGAAATCCCATCCCCTGAAGCGTATCCTCGGGGGGAGTTTATGCCCCGGACTATAAACCTTGTCTTCGGTCGAGAGGGGGAAGAGGTGCCGCTTGTCATAGAATGTGGCGTCACCCCCGGGCTCGATGAAGAAGGCGCGGTTATAATACCGTCCGCCTCCATCGGTGGCGAGGAAACTCCCTGCTATGGCGAATCCGAAGAATGCGGCCCAGCGTTTAACGGCATCGACGGTATGGCCGCCATTGCCTTCGGCAAGTTCGGCAACCCGCTTTGTGTCAGGTACGAAGGCGGTCGTGAACAGCTCGGGGAGTACCACAACGTCGGTGTCGCTCTCCACCTGGCTCAGCGCGTGGGCGGCCGAGATTATGTTGGCTTCAGGGTCGGCAAAGGCTATGTCGAGCGGTATGGCGCAGATTTTCATGCGTTTTCGGGTTTGATGCCTCTGAACGGGGCATAATACTTGCGTATTTCCTTCATGTCGGCCTCAAGGTTGCCGGTGGGGATGAATGTCTTCTCGAGATGCACCTCTTTGGCCGGGCCGTCGATGGCGCCCAGTATCACGGGTATGCGGGCATCGCGGGCTATGCGCAGGAATCCCGTGTGCCATTCCGTCACTTTCGAGCGTGTTCCCTCGGGCGTGATGGCTATGTTGAGATAGTCACACTCCTGAAATTTACGCGTGAGCTGCTGGGTCAGAGAGGAGCCTTTGCCACGCGACACGGGTATTCCTCCGAGAGCCTTGAACAGGAGATTCATGGGGAAGAAGAACCATGAGTCTTTCATCAGGAATCCGGCCTTGCGCCCGAGCGACCACCATGCGAACTCTCCCAGCACGAAATCCCAGTTTGAGGTGTGCGGGGCCACGCAGATGATACATTTCGGGTAGTCGGGCACTGTACACCTGACTTTCCAGCCGAACAGATTGAGCATCAGTTTGCTGAATCCCATGGGCCGTACTTATTTCTTGGCGGCTTCCTTGCGGTTGGCGTCTTTCTGCTCCTGGGGCAGCATGGCGTTCATCGCCTTGATGATTTTCTCGACGTGGTTGTTGAAATCAGCCTTGAGCTTGCGGAATGCAGCGTGGAAATAGCGGTGCTTCTCGTCGGCATACTCCTTGTGGCTGTCAAACGACGACTCCGAACGCGGGAAGGTGATGTTGACCATTCGCAGGGCATTGGTCTGCAGGTCGGCGATGTCGTAGATTATCTCGTTGAGGGCCTCAGCATTCACGCCGGGGACGGTTATCTTGGTGATGACACATTCGCCTGCGAGGGCGCCGCAGATGAGGCGAATCTCTTTCTTGAGGGTGCGTTTATTGGTTGACATGATGTTTCAGACGTGAGGTAGGTGAGTGGACTGAATGGGTTTTATAGGTATAACATATACTCTGACCTTATTGTTTTTGGCCGAGCAGAATCTTTCTGAGCGCGTCGGCCGACGCCGAGATGCGGATGGCCTGGCGTCCGTGATGGGCCGAGTGGGGGAGTGCCGGATAGCGTATGCCGGTAGCCGTCTGTACCGCACGCGGGAATTTGGACGGATGGGCTGTCTCGAGGAAAATCCCTTTCTCGCCCGGCACGAGATCTTTGCGCAGGGCCGCAAGGGCTGTAGCGCCGTGAGGGTCGAGCAGATAGCCTGAGGCCGAGTGTGTCACCGACATCGTGTCGATTGTCTCGCTGTCGGCAATGCTGTATCCATGTACACTGCGGGCTATGGCCTCGTGGTCGCCACTGAAGATGTCGAGTATCCTCGAGATGTTCGAGGGGTTGCCCACATCCATCGCGCAAGCCACGGTGCGGACGGCACGGCGTGGGTTGAAAAGGCCGTCGTGCAGATAGTCGACAGTGACGGAGTTTGAATTGTTTGATATGACAAACCGCTTGACGGGGAGCCCCATCCTCATGGCGAGAAGCCCTGCTGTGAGGTTGCCGAGATTTCCCGAGGGAACGGAGATGACCACTCCGTCACCCGCACCATCGCGGTGGACAAGCAATGCGTACGCATGGAAGAAATAGAACATCTGGGGCAGCAGACGGCAGATGTTGATGGAGTTGGCGGAGGTCAGTGTCATGCGCTCGCGCAGGGATTTGTCGAGAAAAGCCTCCTTGACCATGCGCTGGCAATCGTCGAATGTTCCCAATACCTCGATAGGATATATATTCGAGTCGGGCAATGTGAACTGTGCGCGTTGGAACTGGGTGAGCCCTCCGTGTGGATAGAGCACATAGACCTCCACACCTGGAACACCTCTGAAACCTGCGGCCACCGCGCCCCCCGAGTCGCCCGAGGTTGCCACGAGCACCTTTACTCCGTTGGGCAGCCCGTCAGAATAGTGGCTGATGACGCGGGCCAGGAACCGTGCCCCGACATCCTTGAATGCCAGTGTCGGGCCATGGAAGAGCTCGAGGACATAGATGTCCCTGTCTATGGCCTGAAGAGGGATGTCGAAGGTGAATGTCTCGTCGATGATGCGCTTGATATCAGCCGAGTCGATGTCGTCGCCCAGCATGATGTCTGCCACTACATACGATATGTCGCGGATGGTCATGTCGGCGATATTATTGAAAAACGCCCCGGGTATAACGGGTATCCTCTCGGGCATAAACAGCCCGCCGTCGGGTGCTAACCCTGTCATGACCGCCTCGCGCAGCGAGACCTCGCGGCATTGTCGGTTTGTGCTGTAGAACTGCATGGCTGACTCTTATGTGGACGTGTTTCTTATGGTGCTGACCGTCGGTCGCGGTCTTATGCTCTGACAAAATTAACAATAACTTTCGAGATTGCCAAAATTTTTCTGTAGGGTCATGGCGCATGACGATACAAAAGCCCGGAACGTGCCTTGACGGCATGCTCCGGGCCGGATATGTGTCTATGACGTCGGTCTTGCGTTATTCGCGGGGACCACGGTCGCGGCGGGGACGGTCGCCACCTTCGCGACGCGGACCGCGCTCACGGCGCTCGCCACCCTCGCGGCGGGGACGGTCGCCACGCTCGGGGCGCTGGCGCTCTACGTAGCCTTCGGGCTTGGGCATCAGCGCACGCATCGAGAGGCGATACTTGCCTGTTTTCTTGTCGATTTCGATGAGCTTGACCTCAACCTCGTCGCCTTCCTTGAGGCCGGATGCCTCCATATTCTCAAGACGGTCCCACGAGATTTCGGAGATATGAAGCAGGCCGTCGCGGTTGGGCATGAACTCGACAAACGCGCCGAACTCGAGTATCGAGCGCACCTTGCCGTGATATACCTTGCCCTCCTCGGGGAGCTCGACGATGGCGTTGATCATCTCGAGCGCCTTGTCGATGGCTGCCTTGTTGGCTGCCGCAACCTCGATATAGCCGCCCTCGGCAATCTCGTCGATGCTGACGGTGGCGCCGCTGGCCTCCTGGATGCCCTGGATGACCTTTCCGCCCGGGCCGATGACAGCGCCGATGAGCTCCTTGGGTATGAGCATGCTGACGATGCGGGGTACGTGGGGCTTGTAGTCCTCGCGGGGAGCGGGGATGGTCTCCTCAATCTTGTCGAGGATGTGCATGCGGCCGTCGCGGGCCTGCAGCAGAGCCTTCTCGAGAATCTCATAGCTGAGGCCGTCGCACTTGATATCCATCTGGGTGGCGGTGATGCCCGAACGGGTGCCGGTCACCTTGAAGTCCATGTCGCCCAGGTGGTCCTCGTCGCCGAGGATGTCAGAGAGGATGGCATATTTGCCTGATGCGGTATCGGTGATGAGGCCCATGGCGATACCCGATACGGGACGCTTCATCTTGACACCTGCGTCGAGCAGCGAGAGTGTTCCGGCGCAGACGGTGGCCATCGACGACGAGCCGTTGCTCTCGAGGATGTCGCTGACGATGCGGCATACATAGGGGAAGTCGTCGGGGAACATACGCTTGAGCGCGCGGTGTGCCAAATTGCCGTGACCTACCTCGCGGCGGCCTACGCCACGCACGGGCTTGGCCTCGCCGGTCGAGAAGGGGGGGAAGTTATAGTGGAGCAGGAAGCGCTCGCGGCCCTGGTTGAGCACGTCGTCGAGAATCTTCTCGTCCATCTTTGTGCCCAGGGTGACGGTGGCGAGGCTCTGTGTCTCACCGCGGGTGAAGACTGCCGATCCGTGGGGGCCGGGCAGATAGTCAACCTCGCACCAGATGGGACGGATCTCGGTGGTCTTGCGGCCGTCGAGACGGATACCCTCGTCGAGGATGCAGCGGCGCACGGCCTCCTTCTCGACATCGTGATAGTAGCGCTTCACGAGCGGAGTCTTCTCGTCGCGCTCCTCTTCGGGCAGCGAGTCGATATACTCCTGGCAGATGGCGTCGAAGCTGTCCTGACGCCAGTGTTTGTCGGCGCTTCCGGCCTTGGCGATGGCGTATGCCTTGTCATAGCACTTGGCGTGGACGTCGGCACGGAGCTCGTCGTCGTTGACCTCGTGGCAGTATTCGCGCTTCACGGTCGAGCCTACCTCCTCGGCGAGCTCCATCTGGGCCTTGCACTGGACCTTGATTGCATCGTGGGCGGCGCGGAGGGCTGCGAGCAGGTCAGCCTCGCTGACCTCGTTCATCTCGCCCTCGACCATCATTATGTTGTCGTATGTGGCGCCGACCATGAGCTCCATGTCGGCCTTCTCGAGCTGTTCGAATGTGGGGTCTATTACAAACTCGCCGTCAATGCGGGCCACACGCACCTCAGAGATGGGGCCGTTGAAGGGAATGTCGCTTACGGCGAGCGCTGCAGAGGCGGCGAGTCCGGCGAGAGCGTCAGGCATATCGACGCCGTCAGACGAGTACATCGTCACCTGGACGAAGGTGTCTGCATGATAGTTGTCGGGGAAAAGAGGACGGAGCACGCGGTCTACAAGACGCGAGGTGAGGATTTCATAGTCGCTGGCGCGTCCTTCGCGCTTCAGGAAACCGCCGGGAAAACGTCCGTTCGACGAGAATTTCTCTTTATATTCTACCTGGAGGGGCATGAAATCTACCCCTTCGCCGGCTTCCTTGGCTGTCACCACGGTGGCCAGCAGCATGGTGTTGCCCATGCGGAGTTCTACCGCTCCATCGGCCTGCTTGGCCAGCTTGCCGGTCTCAAGTGTGATGGTCCGGCCGTCAGGCAGCGCGATGGTTTTTTTGATTGGATTCATAAAATGTTAAAATTCAGCTTTTTAGTTTTCGTCGTTTTTGCAGCTTAAGGTGTCACGCCGGGGCGTAGGTCTGGACGCGCGGGCGCAAGCGGGACAAAGTTACAAAAAATATTCCGATATTCCGCGCTATAAATCAATTATTTGTCAAAAAATCGTATTGTTTTCTCCGTTGCTCCCGATGCATTAAGCCAAAAAGGCTCCGTGCCTTCGTGGTACGGAGCCTGGATGGGGTTGGCTTTTCGTGTGAAAAGCGGCGCTTATTCTTCTTTCGTGCGGTTCTTGGTTCGCGTTTTTGATTTGGAGGCCGACGATGCGATGTCCTTTTCCTCCTTGAGGTCTATCTCGTTGCGGTTCGAGTCTATGACGCGATACTGCAGGTAGGCCAGCGACTCGTCGGGCAGAATCTTGAAGCAGAATCCGAGTTCCCACTGCCAGCGGCGGTAGAGGGATATGAGGCCCTTGTTGAGATAGGCTGCCACATAGGGGTGGACATAAAGGGTGAATCCTTTGACGCCGAGCGAGTTGACGAGGTAGTCGAGTTTCTCGCGCAGTGTGTCGGTGAAGAGTAGTGAGGGCTGTACCTCCCCTTTGCCGTGACATGAGGGACACTCCTCAGAGGTGATGATGTCGAGCGCGGGACGCACACGCTGGCGCGTTATCTGCATCAGGCCGAACTTGCTCAGGGGCAGGATGTTGTGGCGTGCACGGTCATTGGCCATCACCTCGCGCATGTGCTCGAACAGCTTCTGCCGGTGCTCGGCCTTGTTCATGTCGATGAAGTCGATGACGATGATGCCGCCCATGTCGCGCAGGCGCAGTTGGCGTGCAATCTCGTCGGCGGCACGCAGGTTCACCTCGAGGGCATTGCTCTCCTGGTCGGGCGCCGCCTTCGAGCGGTTGCCCGAGTTGACGTCGATGACGTGCAGTGCCTCGGTATGTTCGATGATTATATATGCGCCCGATTTGAAGGAGACGGTCTTGCCGAACGACGACTTGATCTGTCGCGTGATGTTGAAATGGTCGAAGATGGGAATCTCCCCGTCATATCTCTTTACGATGTCCTTGCTCTCGGGGGCGATAAGGGCGACGTATTTGGCTATCTGCTCGTATGTCTCGGCATCGTTGACATGGATGCTCTCGAATGTAGGGCTGAACACGTCGCGCAGCATGCCGACGATACGGCTCTCCTCCTCGAATATCAGTGCCGGAGCGGTGGCCTTCATCGCTTTGGCCACGGTGTCTTCCCAGCAATGCAGCAGGGTCTTGAGCTCGTGGTGCAGCTCGCGCACGCTTTTGCCTTCGGCCGACGTGCGGATGATGACGCCGAAATTCTTGGGCTTGATACTGTCGATGAGCTGGCGCAGGCGCAGCTTTTCCTCGGTCGACGAGATTTTCTGTGATACCGATATTTTGTCGCCGAAGGGGATGAGCACCATATAGCGCCCTGTGAAGGTGATCTCGGTGGTGAGTCGCGGGCCCTTGGATGAGATGGGCTCCTTGACTATCTGCACCAGAAGTTGTTGTCCGGCCTGGAGCACGTCTGTCACAGATCCGTGCTTGTCTATGTCGGGCAGACGCTTGATTTTAGAGACCGAGGCATCGGTCTTGTGCTCGTCGAGCACCTGGTGCAGGAATGCCGAATAGGTTGAGAATTGCGATCCAAGATCCAGGTAGTGAAGAAAAGCGTCCTTCTCGTAGCCTACGTTGACGAAGGCGGCGTTAAGGCCCGGCATCAGCTTCTTGACCTTTGCCAGGTAGATGTCGCCGACGGCATAGGCAATGTTTCGCGCCTCCTTCTGCAGGGAGACGAGACGCGAATCCTCCAGCAGGGCAATGGATACCTCTGCGGGCTGTACGTCGACAATCAGTTCACTTTTCATTTAATACCGTGGGGTGATGGAGAGTGCGGCTCGGAGTCGCTCTCTCCGGGGTTTGGGTTGGTCTTAGGGGTTTAAGGATTGGGGTTGCTGAACACTGGGGGCAATCAACGCGCAAAGAACAAACCTGCGGGCGTTTCTCCCGACGGTAGGGTGGGAGAGTCCGGCCCGGAGTTTGTTCTTCGTTGTTGCGTTGGTTGGCTTTTGCCGTCAGTTTGGGCCGGTCAGAGCGGCTTACTTTTTCTTATGACGGTTCTTGCGGAGGCGTTTTTTACGCTTGTGGGTAGCCATCTTGTGGCCTTTGCGCTTTTTTCCGTTGGGCATAGCAGATTTATATTATGTGTTAACGATGTTGTTGATTGTCTTGTCGTGGTGGATGGGTTTTGACGCGTATCCGGGGTTTACTCGGCGATGTCGGCGTTCTTTACCTCCTCCATGAACACCTTGGCGGGCTTGAACGCGGGGATGCGGTGCTCGGGGATGATGATGGTGGTGTTCTTGGAAATGTTGCGGGCGGTCTTCTCGGAGCGCACCTTGATGATGAAGCTGCCAAATCCGCGGAGGTAGACGTTTTCGCCATGTGCAAGTGAGTCCTTGACTATCTCCATGAACTTCTCGACGGTGTCGAGGACGTTGGCTTTGTCGATGCCGGTCGACTTGGAAATCTCGTTTACGATGTCGGCTTTAGTCATTTCGTTTTATGAAATTAATGATTTGATATTATGATGCCGCGACCCGGGGGTCACGATTTCGAGGTGCAAATATCGGAATATTTTTTGAATTGACAATGAATTTTTATGGAAAAATTATCGTAAGGTTCACTTTTTCACCATTTTAAGCCTCAATAGCCCCTCTGAGCACCTCCGCGAGCCCTCTCAGCGAGGGTGTCACAAGCTCTTTGGAGGTGTCTCCCGGCCTGATGGCGCCGGGCTCGGCAGGGTCGAGGAGGATGGCGCGCCACCCGGCAGCCAGGGCGCCCGCGATGTCGGTCGACGGGTTGTCGCCAATCATCAGGTGGCGCTGCGGGTCGGGCTCTCCGGCGCGTTGCATGGCGTGGTGATAGAGGCGCGTGTCGGGTTTGTTGACGCCGATGTCGTCGCTCAGTACCACCATGTCTATTTTAGGCCCTATCCCCGTCACGGCGAGTTTGCGGTGCTGCACGTCGGTGAATCCGTTCGAGAGTATGCCGGTGCGGTAGCCTCGTTCATGCAGGGTGTCGAGCAGTTCCATGGCGCCGTCCACGAGGTTCTTCTGCCGGGCAAGAAGGTCGAGATATATCGGGTCGAGGTGCCGGGCAAATGCCTCGAGCTCGGCGAGGTTGCCGGTCCAGGCGTGTGCTATCGGCCCCGCGAAACGGTTGACGCGCAGGAAATCCTGTGTTATCTCAGCGCGCGAGTAGCGGTCCCACAGCAGGTGGTTGTGGGCCTCGTATGCCGCGATCCATGTCTCGGGAATTGACCAGAAGCGGTCGAGCCCTTCGGCCTCATAGAGCAGACGCAGGGCGGCACGCGAGTTGGTGCGGAAGTCTATGAGCGTGTCGTCGAGATCAAGCCACACCCAGGTCACACCGTCGGCAAAACGGGATATGTCGGCGTCAGATTTCATTTATCCTCCACCATTTATATGATTTGGGTTTCTCGCGGCTGTCGCCACCCTCGATGGCCCGCAGCCGCTTCACCACGCGCATCGTCACGGGGAGTATCAGTATCTCGTAGAGGGTCTTGAGTACTGTCTGGGTCAGTATCAGCGCTCCTATCTCGGCCCATGTGAGTATCCCACCGAAGGCGAGCGGGAAGAATATCACCGAGTCGACACCCTCGCCCCACAGCGACGAGATGATGGCACGCAGCGAGAAGCCCTTGCCGGGCTCTGAGGACAGCTTCATCCTCGACATGACATAGGCGTTGACCATCGACCCGCAAAGGAATGCCGCGAAACTTGCGGCGAATATCCTCGGCACGGCTCCGAACACCAGTTCCATGGCTTCCTGTCCGTGCCACGACGGTGCGCCCGGGAGCCATATCCCGAGCTGCAGCAGCAGCGACACGAGCAGGTTCATGCCGAATCCGAGCCATATCACCAGACGTGCCTTCGAGAATCCGTAGACCTCGACGATGCAGTCGTTGAGTATGTATGAGAGCGGGAATACAATCACTCCGGCCGTGATTGTGAGAGGCCCGAGGTCGACTGTCTTTATCTCCATGAGGTTGCTGACGATGAGACATACGCAGAATGTCACCGTCAGCAGCAGGAAAGTCACTGAAATCTTTACATCTTTCATTCTTCGAGAATCTGGTTTATGAACTCGCGCACGCACCCTTCGCCCCCCTTCAGGGTCATCACCCTGATGCCGGGGATAGCCTTGACCTGGGGCATGGCGTCGGCGGGGCATGCCGCGGTGCCCACGGCGTGCAGCAGGTCGGCGCAGTTCACGTCGTCGCCGATATAGGCGGTCTCGGCCAGGGTTATCCCCAGTTCGGCGCAAATCGCCTCGGCTGCCGCCAGCTTGCCCCCGTCGCGCTTGCCCTGCACCAGATAGTCCAGCCCTAACTTGCGGGCGCGGGCGGTCACGATGTCGGTGGTCTCGCTTGTCACGATTCCGGCCTTGACCCCGGCGCGTTGCATGAGCTGCAGTCCCATCCCGTCGCGGGTGTTGAACTTCTTCATCACGTCGCCCGCCGCCGAATAATACATGCCTCCGTCAGTCAGCGTCCCGTCGACATCGGTGAGGAATAACTTTATTTTCTGGTTCATGCGTTGGTTCCTTGAATTTTGAGATGCAAAGTTACGAATTTTTTGGCGGAAAATGAGTAATTTTGCAGTCAGAACACCAACATTATATATATGCAGGAAAAAATAATCATTCTCGATTTCGGTTCGCAGACCACCCAGCTCATCGGGCGGCGCGTGCGCGAGCTGGGCGAGTATTGCGAAATTGTTCCCTACAACAAGTTCCCCTATGGCGATACGTCAGTGATAGGTGTCATTCTCTCGGGTTCTCCGTTCTCGGTCTATGACGAGAAGGCGTTCCGTACCGAACTCGACCGTCTGCGCGGGCATCTCCCCGTGCTCGGCATCTGCTATGGCGCCCAGTTCATCGCCTACACCTCGGGCGGTACAGTCGAGCCCGCGCCCTCGCGCGAGTACGGGCGTGCCCATCTGATGAGTGTCGATGCCTCCGATCCGCTGATGAAGGGAATAGAGCCTGGTGCGCAGGTGTGGATGAGCCACGGCGACACCATCACCTCCATACCCGATTCGTTCGGCGTCATCGCCTCGACCGACAAGGTTGCCATCGCGGCCTATCGTGTGGGTGGCGAGCAGACATGGGGCGTACAGTTCCACCCCGAGGTCTATCACTCGGAGTGCGGTATGCAGATACTGCGCAATTTTGTCGCCGACATCTGCGGTGGCAAGCTCGACTGGACAGCCGAGTCGTTCATCGAGTCGACCGTCAAGTCTCTGCGCGAGCAGCTTGGCGACGATAAGGTGGTTCTCGGCCTCAGTGGCGGTGTCGACTCATCGGTTGCCGCCGTGCTCCTCAACCGTGCCATCGGCAGCAACCTCACCTGTATATTCGTAGACCACGGTATGCTGCGCAAGGACGAGTTCAAGAATGTGCTCCACGATTATGAGTGCCTCGGCCTTAACGTGGTCGGCGTCGATGCCTCGGCCAAGTTCTTCGGAGAGCTTGCCGGTGTCACCGACCCCGAGCGCAAGCGCAAGATTATCGGCAAGGGCTTCATCGACGTCTTCGACGAGGAGGCCCACAAGATCAAGGATGTCAAGTGGCTCGCCCAGGGCACCATCTACCCCGACTGCATCGAGAGCCTCTCGATAACCGGCACCACCATCAAGAGCCATCACAACGTGGGCGGACTCCCCGAGAAGATGAACCTCAAGCTGTGCGAGCCCCTGCGTCTGCTCTTCAAGGACGAGGTTCGCGCCGTAGGCCGTCAGCTCGGCATGCCCGAACACCTCATCAAACGTCACCCGTTCCCCGGTCCCGGACTTGCCGTGCGCATCCTCGGCGACATCACTCCCGAGAAGGTACGTATCCTCCAGGAGGCCGACCATATCTTCATCCAGGGTCTGCGTGACAGCGGCCTCTATGACAAGGTTTGGCAGGCCGGTGCAATCCTGCTGCCCGTGCAGAGCGTGGGCGTGATGGGCGACGAGCGCACATACGAGCGTGCCGTTGCACTCCGTGCCGTCACCTCGACCGATGCCATGACCGCAGACTGGGCTCATCTGCCCTACGAGTTCCTGGCCAAAGTCAGCAACGACATCATAAACAAGGTTCGTGGCGTCAACCGCGTCTGCTATGACATCTCCTCCAAGCCACCGGCAACCATCGAGTGGGAGTAACCAGTCATTCTTAAGGTCGGACGGTGGTTGGCTTCGTAGAAGACCTCCATCAGTCCGACCTTTAATCTTACCTTACCGATATATCCGTATATGGCACACAATCAGATAGAACTTTTCAATGATTACAGAATCCGTATGGCATGGGATGCAGATGCCGAAAAATGGTATTTCAGCATCGTGGATGTTGTCGGAGCCCTTACCGGGAGTGATAATCCCGCCAATTATTGGAAAGTATTGAAAAGCAGGCTTAAGAAAGAGGGCAATGAAACGGTTACGAACTGTAACCGTTTGAAGCTGGTCGCAGCCGATGGGAAGATGCGCTTTACGGATGTTGCTGACCAGCAGCAGCTTTTCCGGCTCATACAGACTATCCCCTCTCCAAAAGCGGAGCCTTTCAAGCAGTGGATGGCTGTGGTCGCCTCAAACCGTCTTGACCAGATGCAAGACCCGGAACTCTCGATAGAACAGGCTGTCGCCGATTACCGTCGGCTCGGCTATTCCGAAGGTTGGATAAACCAGCGGATGCGGACAATAGAGGTAAGGAAACTGTTGACAGACGAGTGGAAGCGTGGCGGTGTTAAAGATGCGCAATATGCTACATTGACAGACATCGTCACAAGAGAATGGAGCGGGATGTCTACGCGTGAGTACAAGGGATTCAAAGGGTTGCACAAGGAGAGTCTGCGGGATAACATGACAAATATCGAGCTTGCGCTCAATATGTTGGCAGAGGCTTCTGCCACGGAAATATCCAGACAGCAGAATCCGACTACAATCGGACATCACGCGGCTATCGCCAAGGGTGGAGGCAAGGTGGCCAAGGCGGCAAGGAATGAACTGGAGTCGAAACTCGGGCACACTGTCATATCTTCGGCTCGCGCAAGTGATTATCTTGCACCTTCTGATGCCGACTCTTCTCTGCCTGACGGGATGGATGAACCGGACAAATGATTTAAAGTATTGCAGACAGGCGTCCTTCCGGATGCCTGTCTGATTGTAGGTAATTTTCAAAACCGTAGATGAACAGCACAGAAATATCAGAAAAATCTCTCTCAGGAAACTCTCTCCGCATACGTGTGATTCCGTTTGTATGGCAGCATGTGCTATTGCTGCTGTCATTGTTCGTGATGACCTTCGGGGTGGCGCTGGCCATACGGTCGAGTCTCGGCAGCAGCGTCATCTCGTCCATCCCCATGGTGATGATGCTTGCCGGAGGCGAGGGTATGGCCCCCGCGCTGACCATCGGAGACTACACCAATATCATGAACATAATCCTTGTCGGTGTGCAGATACTGATACTGCGCCGCCGTTTCGAGCGCGTGCAGCTCTTCCAGCTCATCATCGGCACCGTGTTCGGGTGGCTCCTCGATCTCAATATGTATCTTACGGCGCCATTGACCCCCTCCGCGCTGCCGGGACAGATTGTGGCCCAGGTGGCCGGATGCGTGGTGCTCGGTATAGGCATCGCGTTCGAGATAAGGTGCGGCTCTATCACCATGCCGGGCGAGGGTGTCCCCGCGGCCATCAGCAAGGCGTCGGGCACACCTTTTCCCAAAGCTAAGATATGGGTTGACATCACCCTTGTGGCTATTGCCGTGGCGCTCGGCTATCTCTTCTTCGGCCGCTGGATGGCCAATGTCATCGGCCCGGGCACGCTTTTCGCCATGATTTTTGTCGGGATGGTCGTCAAGGTCGTCGGACGCCGCATCGGATGGTTCGACCGTGTGCTGGCCTACCGCCCCGGGTTCCGTCGCTATATATATGGCCTCGCCAGACTCATCAAACATTGATTTTAAGTTAAACCATGTTAAATAAGCTATGTTTTTCAGCATAATTATTTGACATATCATAAAAAGTCTATACCTTTGCATCAGTTTTTCATGGTATTAGATTTAAGGTAAGAAGATTATTCGTCGTGATGACGGATAATTTTTTTATGTCTACAGTTGAATTTATATTATTTTCACTAAGTCCGGCTTGTGCAAGAGGCTTTTTTTTAGTAACTTTGTATAAACTAAAGCCTGACATTTAGAAACCTGTAGAAATTATAATCATTCTTCCTTAATACATGAAAAGAATCTCCCTGAGCCTGATGGCTCTGCTTGTGTCGATGGCTACGGTCATCGCCGGATGCTCTGATACCGATGATACTCCCGAGACCAAACCTGAGACATGTCCTCCTGCCACCACATTCGCCAGAGGCGCTGATGTGGGGTGGCTCACCCAGCTCGAGAGCGAGGGACATAAGTTCTATGACGCCTCGGGCAACGAGAAAGAACTGATGCAGCTCCTTCGCGATGATGTAGGCGTCAACTCGATACGCCTGCGCGTGTGGGTCAATCCCGCCGACGGATGGAACGGCATCGAGGATGTCATGGTCAAGGCACGTCGCGCCCATAAGCTCGGGATGCGCCTGATGATAGATTTCCATTTTGCCGACACATGGGCCGACCCCGGACATCAGCTCACCCCCGAGGCCTGGAAAGACCTCGATGTCTAGGGTCTGAAGAGGGCAATGACCGATCATGTCACCGATATGCTCGGACGCCTCAAGGCCGAGGGCATCACCCCCGAGTGGGTGCAGGTCGGCAACGAGACCACCCAGGGGATGCTCTGGCCCATAGGGCGTGACGACCGTCCCGCAGACTTCACCGCCCTTGTCAACGCCGGATATGATGCCGTCAAGAGCGTCTTTCCCGATGCCAAGGTGATAGTGCACCTCGACCGTGGCAACGACCTCTGGCGCTATGACCATATCTTCGGAATCCTCGAGCAGAACGGCGGCAAGTATGACATGATAGGCATGTCGCTCTATCCCGAACCTGCCGACTGGCAGAAGGACACCGACGCAATGATAGAGAACATCAAGACCCTCCATTCGCGCTATGGCAAGCCTGTCATGGTCTGCGAGATAGGCATGCGCTATGACCAGGGTGCCGTCGCCGACGCCATGATAAGCCGTCTCAAGCAGCGCACCGAGGGACTCGGGTACATGGACGGCATATTCTATTGGGAGCCCGAGGCGCCTGCCGGATTCAACGGCGGATATGACAAGGGTTGCTTTATCAACGGACGCCACAACGGCGCAATGAACTCATTCAAGAAATAACAATCAACAGCTTATACGACATGAAGAAATTAACATGGCTTGCGCTTGTGGTGGCCTTCGCGGCCTCGGCCCAGCGCGACGTGACCACCCTCAACGAGGGGTGGCAGTTCACCAAAGGGGTCCCCACGGCCGACACCAAGTGGCAGACCGTGCGTGTGCCCCACGACTGGGCCATATATGGCCCCTTTGACCGCGCCAACGACCTCCAGACCGTGGCCGTGGAGCAGAACGGCGAGACCGAGAAGACCGAGAAGACAGGCCGCACCGGCGGACTCCCATTCATCGGCAAGGGCTCGTACCGCACCACATTCGAGGTGCCCGACACCGCCGGACGTGCCGTGACGCTCGTCTTTGACGGAGCCATGAGCAACGCCCATGTCAAGGTCAACGGCAAGGAGGTAGCCTTCTGGCCATACGGATACAACTCGTTTTACGTCAATCTCGGCGATAACGTCAAGCCGGGCGAGAATCTCCTCGAGGTAGACCTCGAGAATTTCGAGAAAGCCTCCCGCTGGTATCCCGGCGCGGGCCTCTACCGCAACGTCCATGTGGTCAACACCTCGCGTCTGCATATCCCCACCTGGGGCACCTACGTCACCACTCCCAAGGTGAGCAAGGAGTATGCCTCGGTGCGCCTCGAGATGAAGATTGACGGAGCCACAAAGGGCGAGAAGGTCACCGTGACCACCGACATTCTCGACCCCCAGGGCAAGGTCGTGGCCACCGACACCTCTATATATCATGCCCACGGCCAGAAGTTCGCACAGAATTTCCTTGTCAGCACCCCCGAGCTCTGGAGCCCCTCGTCGCCGTCCCTCTACACCGCCCGTACCACACTGAGTGTCGACGGCCGACAGCTCGACAACTATGACACCCGCTTCGGCATCCGCTCCATCGAATATATCCCCGAGAAGGGCTTCTTCCTCAACGGCGAGCTCACCAAGTTCCAGGGTGTCTGCAACCACCACGACCTCGGCCCCCTCGGAGCCGCCGTCAACCGTTCGGCCTTGCGCCATCAGATAGAGCTCCTCAAGGATATGGGCGTCAACGCCATCCGCACCTCCCACAATATGCCCGCCCCCGAGCTGGTCGAGCTGTGCGACGAGATGGGCATGATGCTCATGGTCGAGCCTTTCGACGACTGGGGTTTCCGTCCCAAGTCGCCCAACGGCTACGGCTCCGTCTTCAAGGACTGGGCCGCTAAGGATGTTACCAACATGGTCGAGCACTACCGCAACTCGCCCGCCGTGGTCATGTGGAGCACCGGCAACGAGGTGCCCTCGCAGTGGGGCCCCAACGGCGTCCAGGAGCTCGTCATGCTCCAGGACCTCATCCACGACCTCGATCCCACACGCCCCTGCACCAACGGCATGGACCAGATACGCGCCGTGCTTGACAACGGCTTCGCCGCCGCCCTCGACATCCCCGGCTTCAACTACAAGCCCCAGTATTACGACGACGCCTACGCCAAGCTTCCGCAGAAGCTCATCCTCGGTTCGGAGACCGCATCCACCGTCAGCTCGCGCGGAGTCTATCATTTCCCCGTCGAGTTCAAGGACCACAATGTGGTGATGCACCCCGACCATCAGAGCAACTCGTATGACAACGAGTCATGCTCGTGGAGCAACACCCCCGACCTCGACTTTGCCCGCGACGACGACAACCCCTGGGTCATCGGCCAGTTCGTATGGACCGGGTTCGACTATCTCGGCGAGCCCTCGCCCTACGACACCGACGCATGGCCCAGCCACAGTTCGGTCTTCGGCATCATCGACCTCGCCTCGCTCCCCAAAGACCGCTACTATCTCTACCGCTCGCGCTGGAACAAGGAGACCCCCACGCTCCATGTGCTTCCCCACTGGAACTGGAAAGGGCGCGAGGGTGAGGTGACCCCCGTATTCGTCTACACCTCCTATCCCAAGGCCGAGCTCTTCATTAACGGCAAGTCGCAGGGCGTGCGCGAGAAGAACGACTCTACCGTCCAGAACCGCTACCGCCTGATGTGGAACGAGACCGTCTACGAGCCCGGCGAGCTCAAGGTCGTGGCATACGATGCCTCGGGCAATCCCGCCGAGACCAAGGTGGTGCGCACTGCCGGAAAGCCCCACCACCTCATCGTGACCCCTAACCGCACCACCCTCGAGGCCAATGGCGACGACCTTGTGTATTTCACCGTGCAGGTGGCTGACAAGGACGGCAACATAGTACCCACCGATACCCGTGCCGTCAGGTTCAAGGTCGACGGAGCCGGAACATTCGAGGCCACCGCCAACGGCGACCCCACCTCGCTCCGTCCGTTCCAGAAACCCGAAATGGACCTCTTCAGCGGCGCCGCCACCGCCATAGCCCGCAGCGCCAAGACCCCCGGCACGCTCCGCTTCACCGTGACAGCCCCCGGCGTCAGACCCGCTACCTCTGAAATCGAAGTAAAATAAAAGCCCATCTCCCTCTCCTCGTCGCCCCGCATCCACGTGATGCAGGGCGATTTTTTTATTCCTTTTCCCGATAAGTGAGTTGAGTGAGGGTGCCGACTGACATAAGCAACCTGCCTGCGGATGACGGTCTGGTGTGACAGCATCCGCAGGCAGGTTGTTGGGGGTGGGGGAGATTATTCCATGAACATCTTGACGCGGTTCCAGCGTCCATCGAGGGCGTCGGGAACGCAGTCAAGCTCTTCGGGCTGCTTGAATCCGGCAAATTGCGACTGGCTCCAGATGAAGGGGAGCTGGCGTACATGGGCTGTGCCGAACTTCATCCAGAATGATGTCTTGGTGCCGTCGAGCGAGGGCTTGCGGCTGAGGTTGGCAAGCACCTCCTTGATCATCTCTGTCGAGAATGCCTTGGCATCGACCGAGCCGTCGGGGCGTGTGCGGTGCATCTCGGTGGTGCCATACCCGAGGTCCCATCGGCCGTATATCGACAGTGGCTCGCGGTCTTCGGTATAGGTGATGAGCGCCTTGGCCGAATCCATGTCCTGCACGGTGTCGAGCCGTTCCCAGAGCTGGTTGCGGCGCATGGGGCGCAGGTTCATGCTCTCGAGCTCGTAGCCGACCCACCAGTTGACGGGCTGGTTGACACCGAAGATATGTGTCGGCGAGATGAGGTGGTGGTCATAGTCGAGGAATGTGGGCTTATAGCCTGTCGAGTCGGACTGGGTGACCGTCTTGCCGTCGCAGGTGAAGAGGACGAAGCGGTTATAGCTCATCTCCACCAGACCGATCTCACCGGTCTTGGCATCGACGAGATGGTAGCCGTTGAGGTATGTGCCTGTATTGTCGAGCGAGATATATTCATAGAACTCCTGTATCGAGCTGGCAAACTGCTCGGCGGCTGCCGAACGGTAGGTGAGCCATACACCGGCCACACGGGTCTTGTCGTAGAGGTCGACATGTGTGGTCTCGTTGAAGCCTATGCCGTAGCCGTTGAAGCCGAAATCGGTGTTCGAGCCGAACTGGCCGGGGCAGTTGGCATTCTGGGTGACGAAATCCTCGCCGATGACGTAGGTGACGGCACACGACTGTGCCCAGAAGCAGCACCACGAGTTGTGGGTCCAGAACACGTTGCCGTCGGGCATCATCTTTGTGAATGCCGTGCAGTGCTCGGGCTTCTCGCGTCCCTCGTTCGAGGTCCCCGCACCTTTCGAGCCCTCCTTGTGGGCGGTGCCGTATCCCATCACCAGGCCTATCTTATCGCCGATGCAGTCAAAGAGGTCGTATTGCGAGTTGATGAAGATGACGTCGAGGAATGTCAGGGGGGTCGAGGCGATGCCCAGCTTGAGCTGCGAGGGGTCAAACGCATTCAGGTCGAGGTCGGCATAGCTGACCGACTTGCGCGGAGTCGCGCCCACCGCACCCTCGTAGATGCCGAGCTGGCGGAACATGAGCCGGATGATTTTCTCTACCTTGACGTCATCCTTGCGCTGGGCAGCCCATTCATAGAGATAGTTGTAGTTCTCGATGACAGTCTGTCCGGCTGCTGTCAGATATTCGGGAAGCACCTCGATCGAGAGAGCGTCCTGAGGGGTAGAGCCGATCAGGAAGTTTGACCATGAGTTGTTGCGGGTGGCAAGTATTGTCTCGCCTGTCTGGACACGGCCCTGCACATAGCCTGCGTTATACTCGTTTTGGAAGATGCTCACGTCGGGGTTCTGGGCGTAGATGGCATAGTTCCAGTTGTTGTCGATACACTGTGCGAAACCGCAGGTGTATTCGTCGAGGACAAACTGCGTGGCCGGGGTATTTTTGAATTTTGGGATGTATTTAGCCATGATTTGTGGATATTAAAAGTTGTGTCTGTATTTCGGTCACTCACAGTCGTCACTCCATGAACATCTTGACACGGTTCCATTGGCCGTCAATGGCATCGGGGATGCAGTCGACATCCTCGGGCTCCTTGAAGCGTGCCCAGATTGAGTCTGACCAGATGAAGGGGAGGCCGTCTATATACGCGCTGCCGAATTTCATCCAGAACGAGGTCTTGGTACCGTTAATCGAGGGTTTCATCGAGAGGTTGGCAAGGACCGCCTTGATCTCCTCCGAGCCGAATGCCTTGGCGTCGATAGAACCGTGGGGCTGATAGCGGAGGAACTCGGATGTACCGTAGTTCTTGTCCCAGCGCCCGGCAATAGAGATAGGCTCAAGGCTCTCGTTGTATGTGACGAGATTCCTGACATCCTCCATGGTGCGCACGTTGGGTATGTTGCGCCAGAGCTGATAGCGGCGTTTCGGAGCGCCGTCGATGGTCTCGAGCTCGCGCCAGATGCGCTTGTAGCTCGGGATGTTGCAACCCAGTACATGTCCCGGCGTCACCATGTGGTGGTCATAGTCGAGGAAATCGGGCTTGTATCCTGTCGAGTCCTCGACGGTGAGGTCTTTGCCGTCACTCTTGAATAGGGCGAAACGTGCATAGCTCATGTCTATCATGCCGAACTCGCCTCTGTAGGCATCGACGAGCATATAGGCGTTGAGGTATGTGCCGGTATTGTCGAGCTTGACATACTCATAGAAATCGTCTATCGACTTGGCAAACATCTCGGCAGCGGCGGCACGCCATGTCAGCCAGATACCCAGCGTCTTGGATTCGTTATAGAAATATGTCTCGGTGGTCTCGTTGAAGCCTATGCCGTGGCCGTTGAAGCCGAAATCGGTGTTAGACCCGAACTGTCCGGGACAAAATGAGTTCTGTGTCAGGAAATCCTCGCCTATCACATAGGTGACGGCACAGGTCTGGGCCATGAAGCAGCACCACGAGGTGTGTGCCCAGAAAATCTCGCCGTTGTCCATCTTCTTGACGAATCCCGAGCAGTCGCCCGGACGCCATTTGAGCGCGTCGTGCTCTGTGGCGGTGAGCTGTTTCTCCTTGTCATCCTGCTCGAGCTTGTTGAGCGCGACACCGAGTTCCTTCCCGGCGGCGTCCCAGAGGTCCATCTGCGCGTTGAGGAAATAGATGTCTATGAATGTCAGCGGCTCGTCGCCGGTATGCATCACGGCATCTTCGGCGTCCATTGACGACAGCTTGAGCATGTCGAACGTCACGCCGGTCAGCGGTTCCTTGTCGGCAGCTCCGTGATAGATGCCGAGCATCCTGAACATCAGTCGGATGATGCCTTGTGCGCGGGTGTCAGACTGGTTTTTCTCAGCCCAGTCTGTCAGATAGTTGTAGTTGTCGACAAGGTGACGTTGGGCGATTTCGGTGCCGTTCGGCGGAATCTGGGTAGAGTTTGCGCCGGGGCCCTCGTCGAGCACATACCATCGCCATGTGTTGTTGCGGGTTGCCTTGATGACCTTGCTGGTCTGGATCTTGCCCTGCACATAGCCTGCGTTGTACTCGTTCTGATAGATGCTGACGTTGGGATCCTGCGCATAGATGGCGTAGTTCCAGTTGTTGTCGACACACTGTGAGAAGCCGCGTGTGTAGGGATTGAGCACATACTCGCGTGGCTCAGTGTTCTTGAAATTCGGAGTGTACATATTAGGTCAGACAATTAGTTGTTAGTCTTGTTTGTAGAGTCGTTTGCGGTCTCCTTCCTTACAGTCGCCAGGGGTTTGTCGGGTATCGGGGCTACCGATGCGCCGGGATTGACCACCTCATGGCTCTCGGCCGGGGCATGGGCGGAGACATATATCTTGCGGATAATCACCACGACGAGTCCGATGACGGTCAGGGCCGTACAGATCTTGAAGGCGATAAGCGGATGTGTGGCCGTCGGCTCGTGGAATATCTTGGCGATGAGGTCGATGACAGGTGCGGCGAGCACGTTGCCGATCGAGTCCATCGAGGCGAACCATGCCAGGGTGAGGGTCAGGGCCACACGTGAGGATGCGACTGAGAGCCGGTCATAGTAGTATGGCTGGGCTACGCCGTAGAAATATGTCGCAATCAGGATGCCGAGACCAACGATGAACACATTGCTGGTGATAGACATGAGCAGGAAGCCGATAGCTATGGCCACCATCACGCAGATGGCAACTTTCTTCTTCATCACACGCAGGCACCAGTTAAGGGTATAGCCCGAGGCCATGATACCGAAGAAGAGTATTGAGGTCAGGTTGCCCGCAGTAGACGAGTCAGTGTACCTGAAGGGGATATAGAGGCTGATTGCGGCAATCACGAAGGTGATGACGAAATAGTAGACGCAATACCTTATGAGCATACCCATATTGACCTCTTTCGAGAACTTGTAATGCACCTTCTTGGCGCCGATGGCAGCAGCGTCGCTCTTGCGTATCTGGCCGGGCTCCTTGATGTATTTCTTGAAGCCCTTGGCGAAGAACAGGGGGATGAACGGGAGCAGATAGATGAAGAAGGGCAGACGCCAGTTTATCTTGGCGAGATAGCCGGTGGCTATGACACATCCCATCAGCACGAGGTTGAGTGTTGCGGAGGTGTAGCCATATTGTGCGGTACGGGCTTTGCCTGCAAACATATCGGCGATGAATGCCGAGGCGAGCGGGCTGAGGATGCCTGCGAAGATGCCGATGAGGAAACTCAGGATAATCAGCGAGATCATGTTGGGCACGAAAAAGAATAGCGCGCCGCAGATGCCATAGGCCAGACAGGTCCAGGTGGTCAGCTTACTGTTGTTGAATTTCGTGCCGATCCAGCCGCCGAGAAAGACGAACGGGATGGCGGCGATGTTGGGGCCGATGTCGAGAAGCTGGGTCTCGAACTGTGATGTCCCCGGAAAGATTTTTGTGAGGTCTCCCATGATAGGGGAGATGGCCAGACCTGGAATCGAGGTACAGATGTAGATGACATACAGGTTGAAGACGGCCCACAGCGGTAGAGTCGAATTGCCGAATCCGGATTTAATGCCACTCATAGTGAGGATGTTTTAAAAGAGTTTATAGAATATGTTAGAATCTGAGTGCGGCGGGTGTCATCAGAATGTGAAACTCAGCTGCGTCTGTATACGGTTGTCGTGGGCGCCTCCGGCATTCCATGTCTCGCGGTGGCCCCAGAGATACTCGATGCCCCACTGGAGATAGGAGTTGATTGTATAGAAGCAGTTTACTGCACCGTAGAGGGCGTATTTATAGTTCTGGTCCTCAGGGAGCGAGTTGCAGTATTCTCCCACGTCCCATATGCGGGCCTCGGAGAACATGGCGTTGAACTGCAGCTTTGAGGTAGGATTGTAGCTGACGCCGAGGTTGAGGCCTGTCATCGGTGATGCGCTCATGCGGCCCGGGTCAGAGTCGCGGGGCACGAACGAGATAGGCTTTCCGGCGATGTCCTGGATATAGTTGCCGATACCTTTGCCATATGCGAACTGATAATAGAATATGAGTTTCGACGACGGGCTCAGGTTGCCCGAGAGCATGGCGCCCCATCCGGCCTTGTGGCGCGTCTTGTCTGCGATGAGGTCGCGATATGCGAAATTGCGCAGGATACCCGAGAGCCTCACGCGGTTCCACTGAGAGAAAGAGTACTCAACCCATACGGGTATGTCAGGTACATATTGTTCGGCGTCTCTGATGGTCTTCTTCCCATCCATCACAGGATAATCCTTGCCACGGTAATAGCCGTTCGAGCTGTAGAAGGTCGGCATGTCAAGACCTGCAGCAAAGCGGAAACCGCCATAATTTTTCGACTTGTAGGCAATCTCGTATGCCACCGTGCTGACGCAGCCCGAGGGGCCTTCGGGGTCGATTGTGGGAGGCTGGCAGGCATAATCGTCCTGAAGCAGTGTCAGTTTCATGCCCGCTACAAATCCGCGGTATGTGATATATGCACGCTGGAGTACTATATCGGTGTCTATGCCGTTGGTGCCCACCTTGACGTAGCCTGTTATCTCGTTGGGTGTGCCTTGAAGTCCGACAACCTGAAGGTCGATATTGCCGTTGATCGGGTTGATGAAGAAATCCCCCTTATGACCTGCGGTAGCTGGTACAGGGATGGCCGAGGTGACAAAGCTTATGCCTGCCCCGGGCTGTTTGTAGAGGTTGTTGCCGATGTCATAGCCGATAATCGGGTTGATCTGTCCGCCGACGGTCAGTATGAAACTCTTGTCTGCCGTGTGAATGTTGAATTTAGGGGTCGGGATGGCACGGTTCTCAACGGGGCGTGTGCGGTCGAGAATCTCTTTGATCTCTGGGGTGGTACGTTCGATGACGACTTTCCCGGAGCCCTCGGTCGAGGACACATTGTCCTGTCCGCGGGCATATACTCCTGCCGAAACGGAAAAAAGCAGAAGCAATCCGGCCTTTGTTTTGATGGAGTTCATTGTAGAGGGATGCTTAGGACGGTTTTTAGTCGCTGTCCGGTTTTACTTACATTTTTGACATTATTTAAGAACTTGTGTCAGCCTTATCCCGGAACCTCTGTCACCGGAAACTATATAAATGATAAACACCCTCACTATTGCAAAGTTCTTGGAGTTGAGAAGAAAAGTGGCGAATGTAACGATTTTTTTTATCTGGACCCGACTGAACTCTTTTCGCGTCTGTTTGTTAAAAACATATAAGAACTGTAAAAGCCGTACTCCGCGCCCGGGTCATCAACCCAAACAATTTATCAATTCACCCACACAATGAAATACGTTAATTCAGGATGCGGTAAGATTCCATTTATCTCGCTGGTTGCAATCCTGTCGATTTCCTTGACCGTCAACCTGCCGGGACTCGCTATCTCCCCGATCATGGGGAAGCTTGACGAGGTGTTCCATCATGTGACAGAGCTGGAAATCCAGTTGCTGACCGTATTGCCCAATCTCGTTACCATACCGTTCATCCTCTGCTCGGGCAAGATCTGTACGCCGAAAAACCAGATTGCCATCCTTGCTATCGGACTGGCACTCTACACGTTGACAGGCATCCTCTATTTCTTCGCCACCACCATCGTGCAGCTCATCATCCTCAGCTGTCTGCTCGGTGTCGGTTGCGGACTCGTCATCCCTCTGGCCGCCAGCCTCATATCGCAGTATTTTGTCGGCAAGGCACGCACAAAGCAGCTGGGCATGAAGTCGTCACTCAGTAATTTCACCGTCATCTTCGCCACCCTTTTCGTGGGCTGGGTAGCCTCCATCAACTGGCATCTCGCCTTCATAGTCTACATGATACCCATCATTCCGCTATGCCTCATACCCTTCATGACCGCCAAGTATATCGAGGGCAACAAGCATGACGTGACACCGCCCCCCTTCACCCCCCTCAAGGAGCCGCCGACATCAGACGACGAGGTAAGGAAGGCCGTGGCCATCAAGAAACCGACCAACGTCAATTTCCATTTTCACGGCCCCAAGACCATCATCCTCCTGTCGAGCGTCATGGCACTCTATTTCGTCATGACCTACGCCACCGAGATTGTGTCATACTATCTGCCCTTCACGATGGAGCACTATAAGCTCTCGACAGGCGACGTCGGTGTGGCCACCGCGATGTTCTTCACATCGGCGACCCTGTCGGGGTTCGCGCTGACACGTATCATCGCCATATTCCGCGAGAAGACTATGATGGTGGCAATTCTGGTCGCCATGATCGGACTTTTCATCTGCGGACTGCTGCACTGGTACTGGAGCTTCATCGTCGGTGTCTTCATCATGGGTCTCGGTTATGGCGTGGTGCAGCCTGTCATCTATGACAAGACCTCGTATATCGCGCCCACCTCAGCCAAGTCGACCGAGTATTTCGCCTATCTGCTCACCTGCAACTATATCGGCATTTCGCTGGTGCCCTTCATCGTCAGCGCCATGCGCAGGCTCTTCGATGCCCAGGGCGACGTCAATTTCTCGTTCATCCTCAACGGCTTTGTCGTCCTTGCAGTGTTTGCGGTAGCCATCTGGAGACGCAAAGACTTTGTCTTCAAGGTCGACCCCGACTCATACGAGCATCCTGCATCCACCACCTCCGGCACTCCGGCCCCGGGCAGCAAATAAACTCCCGGTTGCAAATGATATGATGCGTGTCCCGATGGCCCGGCCATCCGGGCACGCATTTTGTCGTTTCGGTTTCCCGGTTTATCCGCTTTTTTGTAATTTTGCAACTGTATGGAAAGGAATAGCCGATATGATTACCTGCGGGAGAAAATCAGGGCGCGCGTAGACTGGATTTCAGAGGCCGCCCTCTCGGACATCATCGGATGTCTGACAGAGCACACTCTGTCTGCGCGTCAGTTCATCATCCAGGCCGGCGAGCGTGTCAGGCATCTGCATTATGTGGTGTCCGGCCTTGTCAGGGCCTTCTATGTAGATGACGCAGGCAACGAGATTACCGTCAATTTCATGGAGGAAGGGCGCCTGTTCACAGATTATCTCTCGACGACCCGCTCGCTCCCGAGCCGATTCTATTTCCAGGCCATCGAGCCTGTCGAGTATCTCTCCCTTCCGATCGAGGTACTTGACAGGCTATGTGATAGGAGCCACGCCGTAGAACGGTTCTACCGTCTGGCGCTTGGTGAGATATTTACTGACTGGGAGCGTCGCACAGAGAGTTTCCTGTTTCTCAGGGCTGAGGACCGTTACCGCAGGTTCCTTTCTGAAAAATCCAACATAGCATCAAGGGTGTCGGTCACGGACCTGTCGTCGTATCTCGGCATAGAGCGTCAGAGCCTCACGAGAATCCGCAAGAAAATACTTGCAGGCAAATGATGATAATGACACAAATGTGTCAGTCGCGGGTGAAGGGATAGAGCTAATTTTGCACCAAAAAAAAGATATGAAAGTTACTCTTTTTGGTGCGACAGGTATCGTTGGACGGGCAGTGCTGAGACATCTGCTCGATTGCGGATATGAGGTCAATGTGCTGACCCGGCATCCCGAGAAAATAAATGAGAATGATTCCCGGCTACATGTTTTTGTCGGCGAGGTGATTAATCCGGCCGACGTGCAGAGGGCCCTCGACGGGAGCGAGGCCGTCATACAGACCATTGGCATCGGAGGCAAAGGGGATGGCAGGAAAACCACGGTTGTGTCGGATGCGAACCGGGTGATAATGCGCTGCATGGAGCGTGCCGGAATCAAGAGGTACGTCGCCATAAGTGTCATCGGTGCGGGTGACAGCATAGCTTTCCTCCCCGCAATATACCGGCGTGTCATAATGCCGCTGTTCCAGAGATGGTTTATCCCGATCATAGATGACAAAAACCGCATGGAGGCAGATATCTTCAAGAGCAATCTCGACTGGACGGTGGTGCGTGGAACCACTGTAAAGGAGCGTAAGCCCACAGGGAAAATCAAGGCGAGTCTGGATGGCAAAGGGATAGGTTTCACCATCTCGGCCGACGGTCTCGCAGATTTCATGGTCAGGATGATAAAGGACCGCAGCTACTTGCACGAATGTCCGACTGTAAGCGACTGAGCACACTGCGATGAAAAGGACACTGATAATATGTCTGGGCTGCCTTCTCACGGTGTGTGGTGCGTCATCACAGGTGCTGACACTGAGTGACTGCATACGGATCGGTCTGGAGAATAACCGTGAGCTGCTCAATTCGCGGCTGGATATTGACAGAAGCCGTATCGCCGTCACGCAGAACCGTTCGAGACTCCTCCCTGTCATAAACGGTGCGTTCCAGCTTACAGGCTTTGTCATGAATCCTGTCAATGTGACCACCGGGACACTGCTTGGAAATGATTTCCAGGACAATCCTGCATGGCAGAAGATTAAGAGCATGCCGTATAATGCCAATGCCGGTATCCGCATGGATGTGCCGCTGTATAACCGCACTATATTTGCATCGGTCGATGTGGCCAAGACGGTCGAGCGCATATCATCGCTCTCATACAGCAAAGGGGTCGAGGAGCTTACTGTCCGCATAGCTACGCTCTATTATATGGCCGGGTGCTCGCTGGAGCAGGGCATCCTCCTTGACGGCAACATATCGAGGATGGAAGAGCTATACCATATCACCAAGGCTCTGTATGACCAGGGTGTCGTGCTTGAGGTCGATCTCAGCAGGATAGAGATAAACATGCAGAACCTCAGGGCTGCCAGAGGCACATATTCCATGCTTTATATGCAGCAGCTCAATATGCTGAAATATCTCCTCGACCTGCCTCCCGAGCATGATATTGAGATTGCCCGGACTCCCGAGGTGGCATGGCAGCCGGACGGCACCGGGGTAACCGGCGAGTTGCCGGAGCTGCTGCTGGCCAGAGAACAGCAGCAGCTCGTGGACAGACGGATGCGTGCTGTCCGTGCGGGCTATCTGCCGTCTGTCGGACTGACGGCATATCTCGGCGGGGTAGGGTATCAGGATCGGTTCAGCCATTTTTTCCATACGTCCGCGGCCTCCGGCAACTGGTTTGGCAACAGCTTTATCGGAGTGTCGGTGAACATCCCTATATTTGACGCCAATTCAAAGCGGCATGAGATAGCCCGTTACCGTATCGAGGCCAGACAGGCATCAAACCACTATGAGATGTTGCGCGACAGGCTCGATACCGAATATGAGAATGCGCGTCTGCGCCTGGAGCATAATCTCGAGGTCTATAGGACGCAACAGCAGAGCTACCGTCAGGCCGAGTCTGTCTATGCCCTTACTGCCGAACAATACCGGGAAGGGGTGAGCAGCATGACATCGCTGCTGCAGGACGAGATGCAGATGCGCACGGCCCAGTCGTCGTGTGTCGAGGCTCATTGCCAGTTCTTTCTTGCCCGGCTCGAATTGCTCCGCCTCTCAGGCAATCTATCACTGCTTACAGAATGAACCATAACGGATTATGAAAAAGAAAACTATTGTCAACGGTGTGGCTGTGATAATCCTCATTGCCGCCATCGCCATAATCGTGTCTATGTTTACCGACAGTGCCTATGAGAAGACAGATGACGCCCAGATTGAGCAGTACATCTCTCCAATCAACGTGAAGGTGCCGGGCTATATCAGGGAGATACGTTTTACAGAGAACCAGAAAGTGAAAAAGGGTGACACCTTGATGGTCATTGATGACCGCGAATATCGGATAGCATTGAAGCAGGCGCAGGCCGCCGTGATGGATGCCCGCAGCGGACGCAAGGCCGCGGGCAATAGCCTAAATACCGCTACAAACAGTGCTACGGTCTATGATGCTTCTATCGAGGAGGCCGAGTTGCGTGTCGCCAAGCTGGAACGGGACTATGCCCGCTATTCCAGACTGCTCGAGAAGAAAGCCGCCACACCCGTGACAGTGGAACAATATAAGACGGAGCTCGATATGGCACGGGCCCGGGTCGTGGCCATGCGGCGCCAGCGTGAGGCCGCACGGTCGTCGGTCTCTGAGGTGAGCCAGAGGCAGCATAACGCCGAGGCTGCCGTGCTGAGGGCCGAGGCTGCGCTTGAGATGGCTGAGCTGAATCTCAGCTACACCGTGATAACCGCACCAGCAGACGGGTGGCTCGGACGCCGCAACATCGAGACCGGCCAGCTCGTGAACCCCGGCCAGACAATCACGACCATTGTCCCCGACAACAGGAAATGGGTCGTAGCCAATTTCAAGGAGACACAGATAGGACGTATCCGCGAGGGACAGCCTGTGGAGATTGCAATCGACGCCCTGCCCGGACATGTGTTCAGGGGTACCGTGATATCCCTGAGCCCTGCAACGGGGTCGAAATACTCGATGATTCCCGTCGACAATGCCGCCGGAAATTTTGTGAAGATACAGCAGCGCATCCCGGTCAGGATCGATTTTGACGAGCCGATCGGCACA